>JGI24021J15306_10002542_pt1 | contig 19863 bp, 16 predicted proteins | sample Ectturendosymbi1_FD_15306 | JGI IMG/M metagenome (IMG submission 15306)
CTTGTTAATTTGTCGACTTAATGCAAATGCCACGGAATAAATTTGCATGCAAATTTCAAGGAACATTGTAAATGGGCCAAAAAGTAATAATTAGGTTATGGTGGGAATCTGGTTTATCGTCTGCGTCCAGAAACCATCTCACCACTTTTTGCAGACCCTACGTCCACTATGCATAATTAAGATTGTGTTTCGCGATAGTTCTCTTTATCTGAAACAATTGTCTTAACTTTGTGTGCTAAGGCTGATCAGCGAAAGCGCTGACCGCATTGGCTACATTACCAATTTCTGTAGCATGATAGAACTGTTGCACGAGCTCAAAAACAGCTGATTTTAACATAGAAGCATTCAGGCATTTGATAATGTCTCAGCAGGGAGAAAGGAAACTAAAAGTATGCTGGACTTCTACACATAACGAAAAATTGAAAGTTTTCTTGCGTAATTTATGCGTATTCTCAATTCTTGCGTAGTTTAGCAAGATTCGATCTTGCAAGCCGGGGTGTGCGTTACACAGTCCAGCCGCANACTTTCTATGCTCTACTACTCGTACTCGAAAAGACATTAGCGCAGCCTGATTTNGCAGTCGTAAATTGCTCTGACGNAATGATGAGTGTGTTTTCCTCCTCTGTTTCAACGCGCAGCCTGATATTTTTGCAGTTATGAACTGCTGTGTCGTAGCGTTGAGTTTATTTTCCTCCGATATTGTAAGCTGGAGCGCTGATAGCTTATTTTCAGTGCAATGACACATAAATTAAGGGGAGTGCGTGTTGTAGAAGAGCATGTATATTATGTAAACAAACTTCGCCAAAACGTTGGCTTGGAAACATGGATATGACGTAAAATTGTAACGTCACAAACAGCGCACACCAAACACAAATGACCACCACATGCCACTCAATGAATCCCCTCCCCCATGAAAATTTTCTGCGTACGCCACTGTAGTGTGGAGACTGGTTACTTGAATACAGATATGTGCAAGTCTGAATAATCGCAAGAAGATGAAAACAGAGGCCATTTAACGTAGAGCTTTCAATAGTAGCAAATATTGTTGCTTTCCATTCGGCTCAATGCACAAAGAGCGAGAATTTAAATAGCCACCACACGTCTACGGTTAATTTTTAGCACGACGCAACTTGCGTGCAGCTGCTTAACTAAAATACCGGAAACTGTCAGTCGACGAACCTCGGCTGTACCGAAGTACCACATCGCGTCCACGTCCTGGTGCTCGGTCAAGTACTTGGTGATGTGGTCTCGACCGCCGCTCAGGATGTTCACAACACCGCCGGGCAGGTCAGACGTGTCGAAGACCTGGGAAGGAAAAGGCAACTGTGGCTTACGGGGTTCGAACCCGAAGCACGAGCTCTGACGCAGGGGTGAAAATCGTAAGCCAGGCACAACTGCTTCACGAAAAACGTCCCAAATCTGACTTTTTCGGTCGATCTACATCACGGCAATCGACGTAAAACAGACTTGAAAGAACGCCACAAACCTGGTAAAAATCTAGCGCTGGAATCGGGCACGTTTCGCTGGGTATTATGACGACACAGTTGGCACGAACGACGGCCGGAGCAAAAAGTGAGACGAATCCAAGGAGAGGGAACTTGTCGGGACAAGCTATGCCAACCACACCAACAGGTTCTCTTATGCAAACTGTACAGCCGTACAAAGTGGTTTCCTGGCAACAAATATCGTGATAATGGAAGACGTTACAGAAAATGTCAAAATACGCCTAATACCAATGCATCCGAAATAAATGTTTCTCTAGGAGGCATTGCTAATACGCTGTTCTAGACACACACTGCAGCTAGGGGGAGGTTTGACGTGAGGGTTTTACACATCGAAAGATCCTAAAGCAGTGGCTCCCAATCAGAAGCTTACCCGCGAATTAAAGTCTCGATCGAGATGACGACACTGGTGAACAGCATTTCGGTCATGTTAGTAACTTTAACGCAAGGATCCCGATGTAAAATCAAAACTTGACCGTTGCGTCGGGTTTCCAAATTGTGGATTATTTTCTGAAGTAAAAAATTTGGAGCCTGGGAGTTCGCGAAAAGAGATTTAACGCATTCACGGGTCCACAAGCAGGAAAAGGTGGCCACTAGCATGGTCTAAGGCTAAGCTAGCCGTTGCAGCGCTGAACCAATAATGTTTCTGTATGATTTGCAAAAACCATTCAAAAAACGTACAAAAATTTTTCCAAACACTCGGCGTGCCATAAGAAAACGAACTTCTGCGTGCACGCTCTGGCTACCCACAGTCCGAACACCCATTATTTATCTGATGGAAACGCGCAACGCCAGACTGGATGCGGTCTTCGGCGTGAGCGGCGACGTTTGCACCAATCACAGCATACCTGCACCGTTCCTCCGTATTTGTCGGCGTACGCCCCCCAATAGAACAAGCGCTGTATTGACAGGTCAACTTCGCGATACGCGTCCTCCGCGCTCTGGCCTGCAATGTGACGAAAAAGGCCCGCGTCGGGGAAAGACACGCGACACTAGAAACAGATCCGATGTGTTTGGCCTACAACCTGTCGATATTGCACTACGTCACCAACTTCTGCGGGCGGGCGTTTTTTCGCGACTCACAAGTTCACTCAAATGAGCTTCGCCGAGTTACCAAATGGAAATGCTCAGCCGGAGAGGCAGAAAATACAGGGAATCGAGGTCCACACTTAAAAACGCCGTTTGCCTAAAAACAGATTGATTTAACTCAGAACAATTTCGATAGACAGACGGACATTCTAAACGTTTTTCATGTTTTTTTTTCTAATGTACGTTTCCGGAAACTTATCGCAAGCCTTGCGCCGACGCCATAGCACCAGAACAACAACTGACACAAATCGATGAAAACAAAAGCTGCACCTGTGAGACGCGAAAGGCGTTCGGCGATCTCCTGACGGCGGAGCTCGAGGTTCTCGGCCATGTAATAGACGATCTGCGCCCTGGAAAGAAGCCAGGTTTTAAAGTTTGGGGGGCAAATACATTTTCAGGGGGGCAATATTTTTGTTTTTACAGTATTATGTATTTAAAACAAATTTTTCTGGGCCCAACAAAAGTTGGGGCGCACTTCCTCCGAATGCCCACCCGTGGCTACGGGCGGTCCCTTTCCAGCAGGCAATCGTCCGCAGGCGGTGTTTGAAAAAGACAATGGTCACCTTTCCAAAACAAAACACAAACAAGCTGACTTCACCTGTTATGCGACGCGCGCTTTCCCCAGCCAGGGGCGGCTTTGTGCGCGACCTCAACGGCGTTCCTCACGTCCTTGCGGTTGCTGTCGCCGACGTAAGCCGCGATCGTCTTGCCCCCTTTCGCGTAGATGGGTCGCGAGTAGCAGCCGTCCGGTCGCTTCTGGGCGCCTCCGTAATAAACTTTGTACGTGTGGTCGACGCTGAACGCACGAGACAGCAACGCACCAATCAGAACAAGCGAACGACTTCAGGTGCTGCACACGCTTTCGGTGCTTAGGACGACTCCCAAGCAGTAGTGCCTGGCAGCGCAGGTCTGCATCTGCATTTGCTTCGGATAAGTCGCGTGTGGTCTGAAAGGATGTGCCTCTACAACTGGGAGGGGGGGCGGTACGCATGATGTGTGTTGTGTTGATGATTACGGCGGATCGAGAAAAGGTTTCGATTTAAATTGAAGCGGATCGAGGAAGATTTCGAATGTTTAGATTTTGGTGAAAGACGTTTGCTGTTTAAAACATTCTCCGCATTACCGAAGTCTGGTTCAACTGAACCTATAAGAAGCACTTTCCGAGAACTTTTGGAAAACACTGAAGAAAATATGATAAGTGGGATCAGGTTGGGAGAAATTAAAAGTCTTATTTTAATTGAATGGGAAAATTAGTAGCAGTTGGTCTCTCTCTGAAAAGTGAAAATATACAGTTTTTGTTGATCGCAATTCCACTGCATTGGTGAAAAAGCAAATACGCAACATAAAAAGGAAATTGCAACCGAAAAATACCACCGAGAGCTTTTCATGTACGATAGCAAGTTTCTCACTACCAAGAAAGAAAGAAACACACGCTATGCGCAAAGATGAACATTGGTGGTGGATTTAATGTGAGGCAAATAAGACACTTGCCTGGGACCCCCTTTTTGATACGCCGTGAAAGCCCCTTTCTTAAAATGTCCATCAAATTTTGTGCTTCCAGGAAGGTTTTATTGGCAATTCTTTTTCATTGCAATGCTTCAAATTCAGTACTACAACAACCATTTTTACTGCGACTGTGTTATAAATGGCTGCATTGCTTAATGTTTACTTTTCCCTTTCATATTGCAAACAAAAAGATAAAAAAGTTTATTTGAAGTTGATTTCTGAAGCAGACAACACCAAACCTTACGATTTGCAGTTTCAGGAATGGTAATTCTTTTAGTGTGTTCTACTCTGAGTTATAAGCAATTGCGCAAGTGCCTGAACTAATGCATTCATTTTTCTGATGTATGTTTCAAAAAGTGCGTCCTCTGGAAATGGGTATGCCAGTTGAACCCTTGGTACATTTTGACCCTTGACCGCATTTTGACTCTTTTGAGTAAAAAGCCTTTAGTTTAAACAATACTTCTATCAAGCTCTACCTGGTGGTAAAACATAAAAACAAGTTTAAAAATTGGCCAACGTTTTGATAATTACCGAGTATTGTGTTTATCGAAGTCCCGGCGTCTCCGAAGCAGAAGGAAAACCTTTGGTTCGCACAGGTTTTGACAGTTTTTGAGTTAAACAGTAAACGTTATGCATTGCTGCCTGTCACACTGTTGTGTTGTCTGGTTTTATTACGATGTGTGTATATTGACTCACTGTCATGGTTAAAACTTTCGTTACATATTTTATGCATCGTGATCCATTAGCTCATTATTGAAGTCTTGAACAACCTTACTCTTCTGCTTTTTCGTTTCTGTTTGATGTATTTTTGTAATATGTGCCATGTTGGAAGTTTAAATACTGAATTTCAAACAGAGGAAGACACACCCGAGGTACAAGTACAGTTCTGATACGTACATATTCATCACGTTGAGAAGTACAAAAACGACTATTTGAGCACATGAATTTGCACAAATAATAATGTCTTTTGTCTGTGTGTGGCACAAACACAGAACTTTGTTAAGTTAGTCAGAACATAACAATCCGAGACGCAAAGGTTAATAACATTTTGATGATGGGCAGAAAAAAACTACCACCCGCTTTGAAGTAAAGTTCTGTGATTAGCAGCACTTTCAATAGGTCATTATTATTATTGTATGTACGAGCAGTTTCAAACAGTTGAACATGCAATATGCATATCATGCGATGTATGTAAGATTCATATTTTCTGTGATTTTTCAAGTAGCCTGGGTGCCTACTTCCGTTAAAGACCCCCTCAAAATATTTGTGTCGGGCCCCCAGATTCCTGGATCCACCCACCACTGGTGCAACTTCATTACAACTTACTAAAAACCTTCGCGTGTCGTCAATGACGACACAAACAACTTTGACTCACGCCAGAAGACGATCGCCATTCCGCTGAACTTGTGTCGTTGCACAGTCACCTTGGCCGGGAGATGGCGCTAGTTCACCAGCGTAAGTCGCACCAAACGTCTTCACGTCAATCTGCGTGGGAGGCGGAATAAAAGTGACGAAACCAATCTTTTGCATACTTGCAAGCTTCAGTGGAACAGTTGTAGCGTTACACTGACGTCCAGAGCAGGTTTTTGCGCTGATTTCACAATTGCCGCGGTTAATCCCAATGAACGTTTACCTTGTGCTGATTCGCATCGAGCTTTAATTGGCAGTTTGTTTGCACTTTTGTAAACTTGTTCTCGGCGGAAACTAGTTCTGTTTAATACAAATAATTTTTATCGAGGTCGTAAATACACATAAGTTTCGCGTTTGCAAAATTGAAACATAAAGCTGTGTTGCCCCAAAGCTCTAATTCAGTGTTGTACCGCGACCCATTATAGCAACCCATATGACCCAACGATCCCTCATCTGAAACTCGAATAAAGCAAATGTAATACAGCTGTGTACATAGATTATCTACTCGCGACCCCTCCAAAATGGTTCGCGAACCACTACTCTAATTGAAATTCTAAGCCAGCGCTACAAAAAAGGCTTCAAAGACTTCTAAGCATGTTTTTTTGCAGGTGCTCCGATTCGTAACGCAGTATATTGATGAAAGCAGAGACGAGGTTGGCAGCAATGGCATTCGGATCGGGCTGAACAGATGATAAAGAGTTTTTCAAATCGAAACGTGACACAACAATTCAAACTCTCACCTCGTCACAAACGGGGCGAGGCCTGTCTTCCCACGAAGGCCGCACATATTCAAACAGGCCTTCTTTCCCGCCGTCGCGGCCGAAGCCACTTTCTCGGTAGCCGCCGAAGCCGGCAGCGGCGTCAAAGAGATTGTGGCAGTTGACCCAAACTGACCCGGCCTTGATTGAGATCGCAAGCTCCAACGCTGTTGAAGACGAAGAGTAAGTTTTCAATGCGACGTTATATTAAAGAAAAGCCTCTGAGAAATAAACCACACAACAGAGTAAGCGCAAACGATAACAAAGAATTAACGTCAACACCCATAGGTAGAGACGTCACCAGTCGCAAAACAGAACATGTGCCAAACAGCAATCAGTCCAGCAATGCATTAGTCGTTTTTGATACTACATCCAAAGAAATAAACTGATTCCGTGGTGCTATAAAATAGCCTTTGATAAACTGCACAGTCTGCAGGCAACACAGTTGGACATGTGAGCAGTACTGGCTCTGTGCGGAGTACCAAAATTTTGTTAGAAACGGCTCAAAATTACGGTTGAGGTTAATTGAAATTTTAATCACGTAAAATTTTTCAAGCCTTGTCTGAAAATAACTTTTTTCCCTGTTGTGAAAATATCTCGAGTCGGTTAACTTGGTAAATATTTAACATCGTTGGAGATAGGCCAGCAATCGCAAGCACATCCTCTACATTGCACATACTACAAAGTTGCCCCGAAACTATTTCGTGAAAGTAGAACAAAACATGACGAATAGCTTACTTTCTGAAAATGGCCGAAGCTCAGGATAACAAACTGTTAAAACTCTTGCAAGTCATAAAAAAAACTTCCGTAAACGTTTATTTCTCATGTCTACAGCAGCACCTGTCACGTGACATTGGTTCAAGCATCACGTGCAACAAACTGTCATTCATAGTCGCGCCGCGTGCATTCAAACAACAACAGCAAAGACCAACCCGTGGGTAGGTTTTCCGTCCACACACTCGCTGCCAGACCGTAGTTAGTGTTGTTTCCCAGAGCTTGGGCTTCTTTAGCAGTTCGAAAAGGCAACGCAACCAGGACCGGACCAAAAATCTGCAAACAGCGAGCGCGCCTCGCGACCAAATCCATCAAGTGCAAACATACTGTGTAACAGTAACCTCAATTGAACAGAGAGCAAGCCCTTTATCAAGATTAGTCATTTACAAGCAGGCCACGACAGACACGCATTGGTTGACGATATTTTATTATCCAGAATCGATTGACTGGAAGAACTCTGCAAAATAATTATTTCTGAGTGAACTGTCAGGTTTCATCCTCACAAAAATAGCGGAAGATTGCAATACATTGCCGCCGAATATTCCAGAAAATAACATCTACCTGAACTCGCCTACAGAGCTGTGCTTATGCGTTGACGACAAGAGAAAAGGGAGCAAGAAATCAAGTCAGGCGAGGAGCCTATTATTGCGACATATCCGATCTCACTTTCAAACAAGAAAAAAGTCCCAAAAGAACAATTTGTCAGACAAACCTACCTCTTCTCTGACAACTCTCGATACGGTCTGAACGTTGGTGATCAAAGTGGGAGGATAGAAGAAGCCCTTCTCCGGTACCTTCACTGGGGCGTGGTATACGTCCGCCCCTTCGCTTTTAGCTTCCTCCACATATTCGTTTATAGTGTCAAGTTGCTGCTGGCTTACCACTGCCCCCATATCGATCGCCTGGAACGTCAAGAAACTTCTGTGAAAACGCGAACACGCTGTCGTCAAAAAATGCCTGAACGACGGATCACGATCACATTCAACGTCACTCACGATATAACTCTCTAGTGGCAGGAGATGTAAGGCGACTAAAATTCTGCATTGAGACCGCGTTTCTCATTTAACTACTTCGACAGCGAAACTGTACGCGGGTTGATTTTACCCCATCATCTCTGCAGCGCTCGACAGAGCCTGTTTACTGCAGCAGTGAGATGTCACTTTGCCGTTTGGTTTAGATGACGTTTTCAAAAAGCACTGATTGATTTGGACCGGAGTCGAAATTAGATGGCAATTAAACAGAAGAAATGCGCTCTTGTTGCGAGAACTGTGTCTTAAAGCACATGCTTCAGCAGTTACAGGATGTCGTGCCAGGAAATAACTGCATGTTGCACGTGAGTTTCCGTAAAAAATATTTTACTCTTTGTCACCGACTACAAGACTGACAGTAACACAGCGCGAAGCATCCAGGACAAGGGTAAACTGAACTTGACCAAGATTCCGGATTTGGTACTCAGCTATTACGGAAAACAAAGGTTAATTGGACCCAATGGCTGTTCCCTCGCAAACCAGTGTTAGAGTTTGTGCAAAAAGCACCTTGTCCAGGGAATGTCCGAGGCGGAAATGCGTCATTCTTTCCTTCAGGCGACCAATCAGATCCTCGAAAACGCTTTCTTGAACCAGCAACCTGGACCCGGCGCTGCACACCTGACACAGAAGAACGAGTCCAGTTACGAAAGAACAACTTGTAACGAGGTGCGGACGAGACTGCACCGTAAGCTCGGCACGTGGCAGCAAACGCAAACAAGTCAATGGATCGAGTGTTGACAAGTGACCACAACGAAACGGAAAGGCAAACTGCCAGCGACCTTCACAAGCCAACAAACTCACACATGGCTAGCACAAGAGCAGTGCACTTTTGGTGAGGCCAAGCATACGCGGGAACGCTCACACAGAGTAAATAATATGTTCACAGAAATTAACTTGGACGGTTGAGCGATCGCATAACCTTCAAGCGAATCTACCACAAGAAATACTGTACTACGGCTTGCAGATAGTCAGGAAACCTTTGCGCAGAACCAACTGGGGAATTATACAGGAACACAGTTGCCAGCATTTATTCGATTGACTTTGAAATAACATAAACATTTCGTCGTTACGTCATGCTCTTGTTCTACGAACTCTCTCAAATAACTCCCATCAGCGGCAAGCGATTGGATATTGTATAAGTTCTGACATGCAGCGCAATATCAATCAGTTTGAAAAAGCGACCACAGAAGCGTATTGCACGCACATACTTGGCCCTGGTTGAAATAGATTGCATCAACAATCCCTTCCACGGCGCTATCCAGGTCGGCGTTCTCCATGACGATCACCGGAGATTTTCCGCCTAATTCCAAAGACAACTTCTTCCCGGAGCCAGCGGTCAACCTTCTCAGTGTTTGCCCCACCTGGGATAAAAGGGGCGCTCTTCGATGACGACACAAAGACGTTCTGGCCACCGACGCTTGCGGATTGCCGAAAACGTCGAAGTAATTTAAAAGGATGCACGAATGTCGCAGCACTTAACGCCGCTGAAGTTGAATATTCTGCCGAGGAATAATTCTGGTCCAGACAAAAATGCGCTGCTTTTGCTTCCAAACAACAAGCTTAGTACTAGTGCTTAAGACAGCTGAAACGAAACCTCGCGTTTTTGCAGAAGTTAACGCACGTCGTGTCGCCACGAATATGCGACACCACCTCGGCTTCCATTGATTTAATTAAACCCAATGAACAGGTTATCAGTGTTGCCCTTATCACCTCGAGCTCGGATCAAAAGTTACAAATTTCGAACACGCTTCAGGGCAACAGCTTTTGACGCTAGTAAAAGTCAACGAACAAGTCCGATCCCACAGATAAAGGCGATTGCAAACGCTTACATCAAACGGAAATGTTTGCTCAGTTTCATCGCAAGAAAACCGTAAAATCGACGACGATAAAGAAGCATTTCTGGTCATTAATTGACGGTTTGATGCAGTTTTGATGTAAGATAGTCACTTTAATGGAATATCCACCGCTATGTAGGAACAAAAAAGTCAAATCATTAACTCACCGGAGTTGATCCAGTAAATGCGACTTTGTCCACATCGGGATGCGTTGCCAGTTTGCTACCGAATGCTCCATTTCCCGTGACAACGTTAAAAACACCTAGGTAGAAATGCAGGTGATTGGTCACAAAAGTTGTGGCGCAGTGACTGTTAGCAAGGACAAGCTTTGAAGATTTTCGACAAATGTTTAGAAATTCGGTGGAATCCAATAAACTCCTGTTATCTATGCAGGGGCAGCGACGCTTTTTTGGATAAATCTAAGAACTGCAAGCTGTGCTGACCTGGTGGCAAACCGGCCTCGTGGCAGATCTCTGCGAGGAGAAGCGCCGTCAGTCTGGTGAAGGTTGCTGGTTTCAAAACGACTGTGTTTCCCATCGCCAAGGCGGGGCACACCTGAGCAAGAAACACTTCGTGCAATTAACGGAAATACGTGATCTTATGAAACTACAGATAGATAACAACACATATGGTGAGGAAAGTTTACCGGAGGGTTGTCTTGTACTTGATAACATGCAGAAAAAGTCAGAAAAAGAAAGTACCTTGAAAAGTGGCATCCAAAAAATTGGAAGCGTTGTTTAAACTTTTAGCTATCGCGTGTAAAAATCTTGAAAAATACGAAGTGGGCAATATGCCGCAAGCTAAAATATTTTGCCGTGCTTCAACGTGACTTTTTCGAAAAGGCAACGGTTGTGCAGTACGCCAAGTTGGCAGTTAAAACGCCAGGCAGTGAAACGAAGGCTAAGAGAATAAAAAGCACAAGCGCAAATAAACTAGATCACCTTCCATGTGAGAAGCATGAGGGGAAAATTCCATGGAACAATTGCACCAACTACACCTGGAAAGTCAGAAACACGGCAATTACAGAAGCGTCCACTGCAAGCTGCACACTTGATGACATTATAAATTATATATTTACAATATATATATCAAATACTTGGTTATTCCAGCGGTGCAGTGCAGACACTGAGATCCGATAGGCTGCAATCAAATCGCAAGTACAACGCTATCGCAAACTTTTAAAGTGTTTCTAGCAAGCTTCTTCTTGCTCATTGATTTCACCTAATTTTCCGCTTGCTTTTCAAGTCAACAAAGATAATTATAGAACTTGATGATCCAGTTTTTGACGCTGGAGCAAATCTATGACGAAACACACACTCAAAGAAATATCGAAGTCGACATCAACCCAGCAAGTCTTTTTCTCTTATTTCGATTCAACGGTTCAGAGAAAATAGAGCTGGTACGAGCACACTGCAAGCTTGCAGTTAGCCGCGCGCTTGCCAGCAATAAACAGAGAAGAAGAGTTGGATACAGATACGAAATCGCTTGCTGCAAGAATCCATGGGTTTTAAAGAAGTGTGAGCCGTAAGCGCCACTGCAGGAAGCGAGACGCAGAACACATCAGCACATTCCATCGCTCGATATGCAGCGACTATAGTGCGTCAGACCACTGTCATGCAGCCATCACAAGAACCTACACAACTTTAAAAAGTATTCAGTGACATTTTTTCTGTTTATTCACAGTATTTAGTGACGTTCGTGCTAGCAGTGGCGGATCAAAAGATTAAGCTACAACAGCGTATGTTGTTGCAAGATGCAGGTAACGTGAACGCAAAATTCGCTTTTGGCTCACCTACAGGTTTCCAGCCTTTCATTTCTGAATCAGCAAGTTGCGCCCAGCCAGCGTGGTGGTAGAAATGACGGGCAACAAGCGGAATGTCACAATCTCTGGTTTCTCTTATTGACTTTCCATTGTCCAATGATTCCATGACAGCAATCAACCGGTGGTGTTTTTGAACGTTTCTCGCAATCGCATAGAGGTACCTTTAGACAAGTGAGGTTTTGGTCAGTATGGGCGCAAGCTTTTCCTTAGACACATTTCGAGCAACACGTAAACTGAACTGCAACGTCGCACAAAATGTACGCACAAGCTATGCGTAAAGGTTCAGCAGTAAGCGCTTTTGTAAGCCAGCTAGGGAAGACAGATCCTGATCAGTTCTGGTCAATCAATGCCAGGCCACAGCGAGATCAAGGCTTCCACAAGCGATTCACGACACATTCAAAAGAGACTGCCAATGATCAAAACCGACGCCATAGTAATTTCACTGCAAAATCAGCGACAGAAGCTTGACAATACCACAGAGTTTATTTCATGGTTGTTTCTGTACATATTTGAACAACTTCAATACAACACCTTGCTCTGGAATGAGAAGGCAATTTTGACCAAGATTTGTATGCTTCACGAGCACATTCCACAGCTTTATTCACATCTTCCTCTTCACCCTATATATAAAAACACAAGGCATAGTAGGTAGTGTTTTATTTCATCATTACTTCACTGGCATGGTACCAATCACAACAGGAATGGCTCTCAGAGCCAAGTGCACTTCATGCATCACTACAAAACAAGACAAAAATCAAGGAACCATATTTTCATGTGACATCTCAAAAGCCAATATGGCATTGGAGATCTATTGCCTGCGAATGAGCATGACCTATTACATGTCAGAAATTAGTAGAAACTGTTTTCCAATACGAACCAAATATCAACTGTTTTTTCAATTCCAGTTCTGGCTGTAAATAAGCTGATTCTGGAACAGACTAAAGTGTTCTTACTTTGCTACCTTTGTGGTTTTTCTTTTTATCAAATCCCATAACGCAGCAAAATTATTTTCATAATAGGAATGTCTTGCACACTGCAATCAAAATCTTTGTAATAAATGCCTTGCAGTGAAAATCTTCAACTTGAAGGTTAAAATTCTCCAAGTTAAATTTTATCACTTCTTAAGCTTTCAGAGCATTCAGAACAAAAATGCAGCGATGAAACAAAGTATCAGAGGTATTCTGAGTCCATCCCAGCCAAAAATTTAAATGTTGTTTTCAGCACATGTACATCCTTGGTTTCCTAGTAAGAAAAATTTGTTTCACCACAGTACAAGGTCCACACAACAATAATGCAAAATACATCTGCAGTCTGGACCTTTAACATGAAAGTTGAATGAAAACCAGCACTATAATCACTGGAACCAGAAGCAAAAGCAGCTGCTCCAAGATGCCAACTGCAATACACAACCCCAAAGGTTCTTACCAAACCTTCTAAAATTTCAAGACATGTTGTTCAAGCAAAAGCCAATACTGACCTGAACAGTAGATGCTAAAACTTCTCCAGTCGCAGGACAACAAGTATCATACTTCTCACGATTCTCTGGCTTCACCCAGCCTCCATTAATGAAATGGCCAAGTACATTGTCATGCTGTTTTAGCCATGCCTGAAACAATGATCATAAACCTCAAACAATTGTTTGAATAAGCATCCCATCCCACGAAAACGTTTTTTTACTTTAATTAAACAAAATCCCACAAACACAACTTGCAATAGCTGAATAACTAGCATAAACAGTTGCAGCTGTAATGCTTGAACAAATCTACAATATGTCATGACATTTCATAAAATTCATGCCTGCCTACACCAATCCTAAGTACAATACAACTTCCAAGGATAAGAGCTTGAATCAGTCAGTGAAAGCATTGTTAAAAAGCAGATTACAAGAAATTACTCTTTGTCAAGCATTGACAAATTGTTTCAAATCAAATAAATCCTACCAGGTCATATCATCAAGACAAGAACATTATTTTTTAATACTACACAGTGCAAGTATTATTTTTCAGTCTGATTTGAAATAGCCTGAACAATGCACAACTTCTAGGCCAGATGTTCACAATCTGGGGTGAAATAGGTGAAGCAGGGGATCTGCAAGGTATAGCCTTGTCTTTATTAGTCCAAATCATTCTGTTATTGAATGAGGTTAACAACTGTACTGCTAGGATGGTTTTAGTTCACTGATTCTGAATCTGAAACTAGATTTCATCTATTTCACCAGGATTTCAAACTATTAATTTTTTTTCAATAAACAGTGTAAAGTGCCAAGGGTTCAACTGAATAAATTTGTAATCAAATATCTGTAATTAGAAAGAAGTTGAGAGTCACTGTTCCATTCACAAAAAATATAAAAACATGAAGAACTGATATCTGCACTACTGATTGAAAACTGCAATACATAGAACCAGGAATCAATATTGAGTATATAATTCTTCATCCAAATGAAGACCAAACTTTGTTCTAAACTTTACAGTATACAATCCACTGACTTCAACACACCAGCTGGACTCAGATTGGAGTTTAGTATTGACTGTGTATAGTGTATACTAATAAACACTTCCTCATACTGTGTTCTGATCACCTATTTTATGAGCCATAAGGCGCATTGGATTATAAGGCACAAGATGGCAGATTACATACATACAAGGGAGTTTAATCTGTCACACATGCTTAGTCAGCTAGACATGAACAACATAAACTAAAAGCTGTGCGCATGTTTGATTGGTGTGTGCCAATGCAGTCAGGAGCCTCGTGAAGTGATATATAGCTCTGTGCACAAGAGCCTTGTGGAGTAATACGATCTGTGCTTCAACATTAAGGTATGTGCTAGCTACTCATGGAACCACATGCGCTGCTCTTTACCACATAAAATTGGTCCTAGGTGAGAAAGCACAACCAGATTCATACATTCAAGGCACACCACATGAGGTGCGCTTTCAATTTTTGAGAAAATTATAATGGATTTTAAGTGCACCTTATGGTCTGAAAAATGCAATAAGCATTTTGTTTTTTGTTGTTCTTTTGCTACCCCTCTGATACAAACCACGAGTTTGAAACAAACACATAAAAATAATTATGTACTCCAGCAAGCTGTGCTTAGTGGCAGTCACGCCAAAATTCCTATGAAACTTGTTTTACCAATTTTACTGAAACTGTTACATTGCTCTACAATAACTTGGGATCTGCATTCAACCTGTAAATAGGTTCAAACTTCTTTCTCCCCAGGTTAAACCACTGTCCAACATTGTTTCCCCAGATGAGAAGATCTAGTTATACCACTGTTAGAATGTAAGTTGCTGTTTAGCAATCAAAATAGAGTTCAAGTGTTTCAGACATTTAGCTAAAAGTAAAACCACTGGATTTAGACTTGCCTGAAAGCATCAACACCATTTTAACATGCAGACCAGGTGCAATTATTCAGCACTGCAAGTAACAGCATGAAAACCTTAAGAACAATAATTGCAACCAATAACATATTAGCTCTCACGCTGACAACAAAACACTCATTACACAATAACCAGATGGGTAGCGATAAAAAATAACCAGATGGAAACCTTTGCAACATTGGCTGCTTCAGGAGCAGGACCATACTCCATTGTTTCAAATATTCTGTTCACTTCACTTTGATTAGTACTTGCAGGAACAAGCCCAGTCATCACGCTCAGTGCCTATGATATATCTGAAAGTGTAGCAGTTCCTACCAAATACATAACAACATCAAAAAAATGATCTGAGAAACATAAATTTTGCAACAAAATTGTAGTGTAGTCCCTAGAGAATATGAACAGCAGGTTATTATGTAGCATTTCCATCTCACCTAAAAAATTTTTCCTCACTACTGTGGTTCAAATAAAAAACAACACATTTTGTTGCAACCTCTCTGGTGGTGTTGCGTTGATTGTGTGATTCACCACAAACGGGATGTGCGCGAAGAAAATATGTATGCATGGAGCAAAAAAGAAATAATACGAGAGATTGCGACACATGATCTCCATTGTTGCTTGCTGCCACGGTGCGAAGCTTTGGGCATATGCCGCTCGGGATTTCCGATTGCAACAAAATGGTGCTGTGACCAGGATGTGAAGGTCGTACCAAGTTCAGCCTTCACACAAAGAAGGTGCGATCAGTGCGGTTCATTGGAAAAAGGAGGGGATGTTGTTGCAACCTCTCCGATGGTGTTGCGTGGATTGTATGATTCACCACGAACGGGATGTGCACGAAGAACAAAAATATGTATGCGTGGAGCGAGCAAGCAATAATAAGAGAGATTGCGACGCATGATCTCTATTGTTGCTTGCTGCCGCAGTGCGAAGCTTTGCGTATATGCCGCTCGGGATTTCCGATCGCAACAATTTATAAATGTGAGGCTATATATGACCAAACATAGCATACAACCACCATGTATTACACAACACATTAAAAAGATCTCCAACCATGCAATTCTTCCAATACCCTTCAACAAAAAACATTTTGACCTTAAAAAACAAGTGTCACAATCACGCAGACAAAGCAAAAAATCATGATGGCCACTTTGACTCTAAGCAAGCATTAAACGCAAATAACCTAAAACAAAGCCAGGTTCTCTATGTGTTAACCTTGCTCTGATTTGGTATACTGGCAGTTTAAAATGCAACAGTGAACAACCCTTCAAAAACAAATAAACACTATTGATAGACACTGAATCATAGATTCATAGTGAATCAAACTGCCAGCAGCTGCTGATTTTAAATCAGTGATTTAATCTACAATGTCAGACATTGACAAATGTGAATGCATGCACTGTTCAACTTTTTGTGCATGACACAGTCTAGGATAAACTTGGCAACAAAGCTATGTTAGCCAGGTGTTGTATGGTAATTTTAAAAATTGTCAAAAGTTTACACAAAAGATTATGAAATACAGACCACTTTAAAAGAACAATTTTCTAATACATTTTTATACGATTTTATAAGTATTATGATTTCACAGATTTCTTTTGCATAACTTTTATGGCGGCTTTTAAATAAAATATTCTTGCACAGGGATAGGAACAAAATATTCAATACAAAGCATATTTTGCTTAATTTGGGCATTCCGAATGTGCTTAGGCTATGTAATTTCACAAAAATGAAACTTGTAATAAGCAATGTTTTCATATAAAAATATTGTCACAAAGTTACATAAACCACACGTATTTAAACTCTTGTTTCATTTGGGTAAGATTGAGCTTTGCGTGGACCGAAGTTAAATAAGCAGCAGACAAAAGGTAAATAAACAGTAGACCAAACCTTGGTAAAGTGAGCCCGGACTTTTCCAGCCGCACTTTTTTCAATGGATGCGAGGTTCGCGAGTGAAATCGAAAAGTCTCAAAAAGGCTTAAATTGAGGTGATACGACAAAATAAAATCAAGAAAATGAAAGAAAAAGTTCTGAACATAACATCCAAAGCAAAAAAACTTGCAAATATGTTGTACCAACCACATACGAATTGTTCAAACAAGCAAGTTCTTGAAAATTAGCGATAATTCAACGAAATATTAAAACACTTTCCGAGGGGGTTATGATGACATATCTTATATCAAAATCTTCGGAATTTATCCAACTATTGATCTGTAAACATATCGCGGGGGTTATTTTTGTTTAAACGAAATGAGATGAAAAACCGCAAAGGTACTCTAACACCAAAAATGCCGTTTGCTGCCAGATTATCTTGTTGCGCGACTATCGAATTCAATTAAATATTAATATACTTTCCGAGGGGATTCTAATAACAAATTTTATTTTAAAATCTTTGGAATTTATAGAACTATTGATCTGTGAAACAATCGCGGGGGTTATTTTTGTTTAAATGAAATGAGATGAAAAATCGCTAACGCACTGCATAGTCACGATGGACTCCTTACCCTATTGACGGAATTGTTATCTGTGGTGTTTCACAACCTTAAGAGGTGCTTCACGACCTTAAGTTTCATGGGTATCATTGCAGCTTCAAGAAGCATTTAAGACTGGGGATGCACATCATGGGAGCATTGGTGAAATGTTCGTCACTTGATGAAATTGGCACATTTGTTTTCCACGTCACAGTTCTCTGCACAGCCACCAATGAAAAGCATGCCACAAACAGCTTTGAAATCATCAAAGCAATCATTGCTGAAAATGAAAACCCAGAAACGATGTGTGGGACAGAGGTGCTGTAGATTTTGGACTGATGAATTATGTCATTTATATTCCATCCCAATTTAATACTTGTCATGATCCTGTTTTTTACCAGTTTACAGATGGTATGTTTAGACGAAATCAACAACTACGTTGAAATTCTTTTGATTTCTTGCATGGTTTGCACATACCTTGTTTGGCGTAACCATGATACAGAATACCCTCGTACAAACGTAAGTATACGTTCAGAGAAAAAAAGGAGCGATGACGACATGATGTAAGATGATTGGTTTCTTCCAGATGTTGGAGGACAGCCTTTGCAGAAATTTTTCGAATATCACATGGATGAAGCAAAAAAATGCGCCTAGCAACCTTCAAACGGACTACAAAAAAACAGATACTACGCCCCAGATTTTCCAGAAAAAATTGCAAAGAATTGTTTACCTTTGTCTTTGCTATGGTCAAGCGTCATGCTGGGTAAGTTCACAATGCAAGTTTTCACATTTTCGTGGTGGGTTTGCGGTATTGCAAATTAGCACTTCCTCATTACTGTTGTTACAGGCAAATGCCTGCAACAACTTTACTGCTGTACAGAAAGTAGGCCTGTTGAAAAGTCCGCAATCCTGAAACAGCCAGAACAAATTCAAAAAGAGGCTGCAGCCAATCAAAACTCATTATCCAGTCAGCTGATTCTCAAGGAAACGTCATTAAAACGTCAGCAAGTTACAAGACTGAATCACAAGACAGTCACAAGACACAAGCGAAATCACATGACGACTAGTCACGACCAAGTGAAAACCCGAGTACCTAAAAATTACGTGATGGTTCTGAGAGCGTTTAAAATCAGCCAATCACCAAACAATCATGCAAGCAATAACCAATTGGAACACCTGAAGAAAATCGGGATTTCCAAATCACATGACGATTTATTGGTATAAATAGCGTCTCATCTGGACCGACAGACAGTTGGAGCTTTTTCTCTCCACCTTTGTCCAGCGGGCAAGGTTAAGTCATAGTCGGCGAACAAAATCCGGCATGATCAGGAGAGAAAAACTGGCTTATTCCGCCTTTGTCCAGTGGGCAAGGTTAAGTCATAGTCGGCGAACAAATTCCGGCATGATCAAGAATTGACAAGTGGTAACTCGCGGCTTGTACCAAGTGCCATGCCAGTTAAGATTTACAGCAGAACGGTTTGCCCTAGTGAGGCTCTGTCAGACTAAACGCTGCACTGTACCAGCGTAGCCTCGTCATTCTAGTTGTTTAGGCTTGTGGTGTATTCGCGAGAGAGTTACATTCGTGTTTTACCGAATTCTTGACATTTCAAGCACAGTCGCTAGGCTCCGACTAAAAACAGCAGCTTTGAGATTCTGATTAATGACAAATTTCCGTCTTAAATCTAACTGCCCTTACTGCGTAAATCGAGATGCATGTTAAACAGTGGTCTAGCAACTACAAGGTCAAATGTGTAGACGTATCTTTAAGAGTTGTCATAATAAACCTTCAACTTTTGGGTAAATTAAATAACAAAATATATACTTCAATATTGGAATAAGCTCTACTAGCAAAATCTACCAAAGTATAGAGTTTCAACTTTATATAGTAAATTGCTTGGATAGGGGAACCGATCTGAATAGATTGTTGATCTCTTATTGGCAATTACTAAGATGCAGGATTTAATTTAATTTAATTTATTTGTTTATAGCAGACACGAAGTCCATAGTATGAACACACACACTCTGCAGAACGTAGGTTGATAAAAACAGACAATACAGAACGTAGTACAAGACATTGAAGACAGAATCACAGGGTTACAGACACATTCTTAACACTATTGTTAGCTAACATGTAACACTTGTTACAGCACTACTGTGGAATAGGACGCTAATTCCTAACTTGGTCTAGTCTATGTAAAATGCGAAAGCGTTGTGGTTTGACACGCCATCGATCAAACGGACACTGCAAAGTTCGATCACTCAATCACAGAGTAAAATGCGATTATAGTGTTCAA
>JGI24021J15306_10002545_pt1 | contig 19854 bp, 16 predicted proteins | sample Ectturendosymbi1_FD_15306 | JGI IMG/M metagenome (IMG submission 15306)
TAATCCGAAACGTCTCGAAATAAAACATGTATAGTTTTTTGAAGGCTTTTTTAGTGTTGATGAAACTGTTAAGTCTATCCCAGTTTTATGCTCTAAATGTGAATTGTCTTGCTAGAAGTCATACTATCTTTCAATAAAGGGCTTTTAAACACATCTTCGCATTTGTGTTAATGCAAATGTGTGCATGTTACAAAGAACAAATGAGAGAGATAGTCGACGACGTGTTTTGCGCACTTTGCACGGTTTGCCCGGGCGCAGCGCTGTTAGTTGGAATCGCCAAGACAGCAACAAGCAAAACAAGCAACGAGTGCGAAACATTTGGTCAGTTGGGACTGGTCTGGGTTTAATTTCTTGGACACAAATGTAGTTTTACAAACAACCCTTTTCTTGATTCTGGTCGTAAGAAACAACAAAAGCTCCTCAGGCATTGACGACAAAACCAGCGACTGCCTTTCTGAAAATTGTTTATTTTACCATTATCTTGAGTTACGTTTCTGATAATAATTGTTCTCTGAATCGTCTGAATCTGTGATTGTTGTTTTTTCGCTGATTTCCTAATGATAAGAGCTCTGCTTGTAAAAAAAATACCAGAGTAAATTACTGAAAAAAGTTTGGTATATTCTCTTAATTTTGTGTACTTGATTTCATCATTTTCCATTTCGCTTGAGGCACACCAAGACAATTGAAATCTCAATGTGTGAAAACGAACAGAAGCCGGAGCTGGAGCCGCAGCCATGATAAAAGAGAGCTCCGGAGCTGGAGCCACACTCATGAAAACCAAGAGCTCCGGAGCTGGAGCCGGAGCCATGTTCATAAAAAGAAGAGCTCCGGAGCTGGAGCTGTGTCATTTTTGCGCTGGCTCCGCAGCCCTGGTCTTAGCTATAGGAATCCAAAATTAGCTACATACCCCAAGTAAGTTATCAACCACATCTATCTGATAAGGCTCGTTGTTCTGAAGCGTCCCGTTTTTAAAACACAAAAATATGGTATGTCTAACCCAGAGACGTAACGAGGGGGGCGCAATTCCCTGGGCGCCGAGTCAGTAAAGGGGCGCCAAATCACTGCGAGGGCGCCGAAAAGTCTCAACAATGTCACAAGCACTTTCTTCCATACAGTACAAATGCTTCCGAAAGACCTCAGTTTCGAACATGGGGGCGCCAAACTTGCTTCTTGTCCCGGGTGCCATCTAACCTCGTTACGCCCCTGAATATACCCCTTGAAATAAGAAAATGTACCCCCAGGGCTACATGAACCCCAGATTGGGAACCCCTGGGCTAGAGAGTGACTTGGCAAGAAACAACATTCAGCCGAACAATAAACAGAAACCAAAGATTACAAACTAAACACCGGAAAAATACGATGTCAATATGGCCAGCCAGTCTAAGTATGAAAGGTGCTTCGAAACTTATGTCGTGAGTTTTACATACATTTTCAGGTGCTCTGCTTAACGCCACTGTTTTAACGTTGCTGCTTAAAAGCTTTGCTGGAAAAAAATGTTTCAGTCGCGGCGGTTTAGTTAACACTGCCAGTTCTTGTGCTTTTTATCCTTAGAAACTTCGCAATTTTCAGCTGCTGGTGGCATTACAGATTTCGGCATCGCGCCAGCTAAACACTGCAATCTTGTTTCTGCTTTTTCGTTCTACAAACCGACGGATCAAAAACCTTTTCTGACGGACCACGCAATAACATGTGACTTGATTAGCTTCATATGCTTATGATGCAACGCAAGAATAGTAACCATCGGAGGAAAAGTGGGATTCTACCATACGTAACCCTTTATGACGAAACAAAGGTCGCAGTTCGGCTGGGGCTACTTCCAGACCGCACAAGAAATTAGGGAATCATTGATACTAACCAGCAACCACAGCAGAACTGGCTTCGCTGCTTAAGCACGCAAACAGTATTGTTTTCGCGACATTTGTGCAGTAGGCGTGATGCATGAGTAGATAAATGTACATGCCAAAATAATGACTATTAGGAAAAGTTACAAGCAAAATTCAGATCTATTTGCACTGAACAAAACCGAATATATTTATATTCAGTACTTATTACTAAAACTGGCAGAAGTCAAACTTGCAGAGAAATCAACGATACTCAACGCAACATCGGAATATAGAGTTTGTATTCTTGTATCTCTTTTGAATGACGACAATTTTTCAACTGAATATTTTATTTAAAAGAAATAAATGTCATCACGGAGGCCCCTTTGGAACGGAGGGCCCGGGGCAATTGCTCCCGTTGCTCCCCCTTAATGCAGCCCTGAATCACTGAGATGTTTCATTGTGCTGGGGCACTTCGACTCGATAACCGTAAGGTTTTTCGGTGTCCTGGCTGCAAGGTTTCACTTGTTTTGTTTTTGTTTTATGAATACGTACGACTCTAGATCATTAAAATGCTTCTTGGCAAGTTGTTTCTATCATAGGTGTAGGAGTAGGCAAATTTTTGGGGGTGCGAAGAATTTTTGCCCAAATTTCCTCAAATTTGCCTGAAAAAACTCCAAAAATAATGACCTCCAAAAAAAACGACTGCAATTCATTTCATGTTAGGCGCGTTTTTTCAAATCAAGGCACTTCAAGCACCACTTTTGCCCAAATTTCACCCAAACTTCCCCAAAAAAGATGACCTCCAAAAAAAATCTGCGCTTTCATTTTGGGTGCAATGTTTTGTGAATTCAAACCACATACAACAGTTTTGCAAAGGTTTTCACACATTTTGCCCAAATTTCCACGGATTTTGCCCTGATTTTCACCAAATCAAAACTTCTGGGGGTACGGTTGCACCCCTTGCACCCCCGCCTCCTACTCCACTAGTTTCTATCTACGTCGCCGATAGCTTCGTCTCGTGTGTGTTGGGGCATGTATAATTGCCTCGAGTATGATGAAAATTCGCAAGTGTCTTAATTTGTTCTTTTTTGCACGCTAAGCCATGTCTTGTTGGCCTTGCGGCTGAAATCAAAAAAACTGTCAAACTTTCAACGGAACCATCATTCCTCGCAACCATAACTCAACCTACAGCGGAGTCAAAAGAATCGTCATTCGCCTGCAGGGAACATGTAGAAGGCCTCCGCAGGATAGGGTTTTGACCCTGGATTGCCCCTTTACATCGCCTGGTCTGGCTTACATATCATGGAGTGCCTGCGCCTCTGACCTGGGAGATCGGCACTGAAGTGGATCTACAGTGCTGCCGAATATGCGCCCCGGTGTGGTGTCGAAATGCCCACACCAAGAAACTCAAGGCAGCTTTGAACGACAGGCTGCGCATAAATTCTGGTTGCCTGAAACTGGGCGTTCCTTCCAGTGTTCCCTTGCATTTCCCCAGCAAACCCATTCAGGGAACACTATATCTTCAGGCTTAAGCACCAAGCGGAGATTGTCATTTCGATTTTCTACCTGCATGCAGGGTCGGATCAACGGGCAAGGTCCCGGGTCACTCTTCACTGGTGGACCGTTTTTTATTTCTTATTACGACACAAGAAATAACGTTTTTCATTTCCACAACGTAAGAAGAAATTCCTATGACGTCACGACTTCAAAACATGTCAACTGAAGTACATAGATTTTCTGCCTCTGTACTTACCACTTTTCCATTTGTGACATAATTATATTGTGTTATAATGAAACTGAAACCATCACTGACATCTTCACTTGAGAAGAATAATGTTATGCTATTAAGCCTATTATGTCATGAACGGCATACGGCGTTTTGTTCCAAACTTCACCTGTGGTCATTATTCTTGGCTAATGACTGAAAGAGTACTATCACAAGTACAAGCGGCAGGTGGGATTTTTGCGAGGAGTTCACGATGTGACACTTTGCAGCAAAGTGCTCAGCTGTGAAATTTGTAAAGCCATGAATGTCGAGACACTTCTCCGAATCGAGAGACCCCAGCTACGTTGGATCGTCCATGCGTCCCAGGGATGGTTGGCGAGGCAATCCTGCTAATTACACTCATGGGAAAGCGGCCCAGATGTCGTCCAACCAGTGGCGTAACTAGAGGAGTACGTAGAGTGACTAAATCTCTGACCTTGCGTGGTCCGTCTTGGCGTGGAGTCAGCAGAACTATATGAGATTGCTGTTGACCGTAAGGCATTTCGAGTCTTCTTAGGGCTGCTCCCACGCGTCCCTCTCCCGAGGAAAAGCGAGCACAAAAGTGAATGAATGAACAACATACGTTGGAACGTCCATTATGTGCAGACGTTTTTCAACCAACGGTAGCAGTACAAATTTCTGAGCTTTCCAGTCTCTTGTAAACTTTCGTTAATGTAATCAAGCGTACGTGTATACATAAAAGATCGAATCGGGTGGGGGTACAGCAGCGTGGCTCGCATCTACAGCGGCAGGACGATTCGCGAGTTTTGCACCATACCGAGGAAGACAAAAATGTCACTATGATTTGAATTACATGAGGCAGATGCTGTTGCTCTGTTACCGAGTTTTTGCTGTTCGTGCTATCACAAGAAATGACCGTCTTGCAAACTTCAGTTGTTTCCAGTTGCTCATAGATCATTAACCTCTCACAAATCCAAAATTCCAATTCAATCCAGGAAAGGCAGTACAGAAAACCCTGAATTGGTGCGTTTTCACGTCTTGAGGTCACCGTCATCTTGTTTACGACGAAGAATTAAGCGTTTGGGATTTTCCATTAGGTAGAGCATTTAGCAATGCATCTTATCTATCTATATATCTGCTGTAATTACCGACTTTGCCTATACCCGAACATCGTTTGTCGATTGCCCAAACGCACCAATTTCATTTGGCCAATTATCTCGTAATTGCTTGGCTCGGCTCTAGCAACATTCAGCGCACAGATTTTCTTTATTTTATTCACCATTACGACAGCATTGAGTCAGAAAATTCTACATTTTGTTGCATCGTGATGTAAGCCTGGTTGGAATCGTACGGACTTACGTAGGTTGTCCACTAGAAACTACCACCAGGTAACCTGTCTGCAAATAATATGCCCAACATCACAATATGTTACTAATTTCGCATCACTCGCAAGGAAACAACGAAATGCCACCATACAACTCGTAAGCTCCCTCTCCTAGCAGAATTTTGCCTGATATTGCCTAAGCGATAACTACCACTTTTAGCTTATTTTTCAAAAAATACGTTTGAAGATATTCAGATGTGAAGACCTAAAGTGTAAGAGAAAAGAGGATCGATATGTCACGCAAGAGCAACGAGACTGAACTGATAAGCTGCGATCAGATACCGTACCCTGCGTGATTTATGTCAGATCCAAAATCAGTCGGGGCTTCAATTTCAACCAAATCAATCCTTGAACACTAAACCTCCGGATAATAACAGACGAGCCAGGGCATGAAAAAACAGACTTTTGACTAGATGGAAACTTAAAACGTTCAGCGTTTATTACACAAAGTAGGGAGTGGCGAAGCGCTTAACAAGGCAGTAGGAAAAGTGAGATAGAACAAGTCTACGAAAAATCAACACGTTCTAGGTGCGCGTCTGGTCACAAGCGGTCAGGTTGGACGTATTCGCCACTACGCCACGGATGCATGATCCGTTGTGGCAATAACAGAAGAACTAGAGATTACAACACAACGACAGAAGGCGTGTGTGCGCAAGGCTTTCCACCCTGTCATCACGGCATCATCGTGCAGTGACGTAGGCAGCCATCACGTGTCACGTAACGATGAGTTGGTGGCGGGGGTTCCTTTTCTGACTGGGTCTCAACGTCTGCTTGGAAAAAAAACGAACTGCGTTGTTGTGTGCGCGGGCAGGTGGGACGCTGGACAGCGAAAACAGGAACTCGTTCACTCGGAAAACAGTTACAGAATTTCTGAGCAATAATTTCTTTTTTCAGCGAAGTCCGGTAAACAGCATCACAATCAAAGAAAAAAAGTCAGTTTGAAAGGGAAACGTTCTTTAAGGTTAGCCTGTGCTGTATATCCAATAAACAGGCTCCTTGTTGCAGGCACACAAGAGCCAGCTCTTAATGGTCCCAGTTACGTTTCATTGGAGAAGTGAAGGTAGCGATGTAGTTTTAATCGAAAGTCATTTGCGGACAGTGTGCGGTTATGCAAAAGAAAAACAAAGCCTGAAAAGAAAAATTTCTGATGCATGTTTTTTTTCCAGAAACTGGGTGGAATTTTTCCGTTACACTGTAAGTGTTTCCTGCGCCATGATAAAACTGACGAGAAAAGGCGATGTCAAACTGAATAAGCGAAGCAAAACATAACACGACAAATAAAAGCAAACGAAAACGTAGAAACATAACTAGAACTAGATGGTTTCAACGAGTCCATATTCCGGTAGAATCCTAAGTAAATGCAAGCCAAGTCCTGCATCACTTTTTAAAGAAAAATAGGAAACTAGACGAAGTTGAGCTGTACCAGCGGCGTGAACAATGCCCGTTGTGGCAGAAAAAGGCGCAATGTACCGCGCATCACGGTTTTCACGCTGACTTCCAGTTTGACCGATTAGTCTCCCTCGATACGTTACTCACAAAACAACAAAAGGACTATTTAAATTTCAAGCGACCCAACATCCGTTAAAAGTTTCTGCCATTGTTTCCAGTACGCGATAAAGCGTCCGATGCCTCAGGCATGATTTTTATTATCAGACCGCAGAAACTAGCAAGGCGATGGCGTGGATAAAGTCGAGAAAAAAAACGAGTGAAAAGTGCAGCTGTCCAGGCCAGCATTGCGGCCTTGAACTAATGCGGGACCACCCAAGCAGGGTATACGCAACATACTGGAAGAAATGACAGCACACTGATGTTGTTTTGATGTTCAATGAAAAAAACAAATACACACATACACATAAGCCAAAACTTTTGTTGATGTAGCGTTGGCAAAAGTAACTTAGGTCGTCTGAAGACTCGAGTCGGGAGATCGGNCGCGATGACAAAATGAGCGGTCCGCAGCTAAGACGGAAGTTTTTGTAGTGATGGCATTGAACCAGGAAGGCTGGCCAGAGCATTTTCCGGCAGTAAAGCGGTTTGAACGCAAGCCGCGAATCGGATCGTACATCCCACTGCGGGCAAGCCTCTCGCTCCAATTAGAACCTCGGTCCGTGGGAATCTCTGCGGCGTCTCCACGATACATAAAGTCCCGCGCGCCTTCACCCACGACCCGGGCTGGCGCGCTCGGCGGTCGATGAACACGTGACTGTACAGAACGCATTTGTCGGTGTCACACGTTCAGTCTTTCGGTTTTTACAGCCTCTTGTGTGACCGCCCAAGGTCAGACCTCGGACTGCAACCGGGCGTGACCGTTGCAAACAACGTTCGGCTCATCTTGGCCAAGCAAGGGGCCGTGCTCATCGTCGCCGAAGTGATTGTCTGCGAACAATACCGCGTTTATTAAAAATTCATACAAACATTGCGAGAGCACAACTACAGTCAGCAGGGGGTAGCGCTCGAATGGGATCTCTTGACAATGCGCGAATGGGACTTCTTGACAAAACGAAATAAGCCATTTGGATTTTTCCTATTCACAGCAGCAACAATTCCTTTCTCGTGCAGCGATTTTATTATTCATAGGTGCGGTTTCTTTTCTTACAGAGGCACTCGTACGCAGTGAAGGAGGATCGTCAACAAACAAACTGTGGTTAGCTGAACTTACAAAGGAGTAATACCGCGATTCTATGGTAATAGCGAACGAAAGCTGAGCAGTATAGTGAAAAAATGAGGTAAAAATCGAAGGGCATGTTTCCTGGTGGAGTTCTACCACGAACATATCTGACCAAACGCCTTACATCTCAAAGGGCGCTGGTACAAAGCTTCAAACTGCTTCCGCAATCGAGGTTTAAAACTTCCGGATTGCACCCAAGATGAACTATTAAGACGGTCTCAATTGATTGCGAGAATAGAGCCAGTGAAAGGCAATTTTGGACGTAAGAGGGATGCGTCAGCATCGATGCAGTGCACAAAAGCATGTCAATACAGCATGACCTCCTGGGTGAACTTGCATTTGTAGAGTAACACTGCGACAAATACTAATCGAAAAAACAATCTGACGGTTCATTACGACCGACCGTTTTCGAAAGAGGGCACCAAAGATCGAACGATTTGTGGTGCAGTCTAATAAACACAGTCATGACCAGTAGCAAACACGAATAATGAACTGGCGCGAAGCCAACCTCGATTGCTATGCCGATCGTTGCCTGAATGCTCGAAAACCGAGTCGCTGTCTTCGGCGGTCGCGTTCGCCGAGTCCCGACTCGAGTCGGCGTCGTTGTCGATGTCTGATTCCTCGGTGTCGGACGGCGAATAGTCGGCCATGCAGGGCCCGCTCAAGTCGATGTAATCCTGTCAAGCGATTTTGCATTTTTGAAACGCTCCGAGTTGCTAAAAACTCATTATCTACCCGACCGCTTCTAAGTGTCTGTGGTGTTAACCCTCACCGGTTTGGCTTAGTGCTGTTTGTTTTTGGAAAAGAAACACATGTGCACAGCATCATCACACGCAAAGAAAAACTGCCGTCGACCTTTTCAATCTATCAAATGAAAATGTCTAAGGCTCAAGAGGGGTGCTGGGCAAGCTGAGAGCATGACCATCACAGGAAGCACAACTTTAAATAATACCTTGGTTTGCATTTGATCTGCACAAATAACTGCTACTATGCAAATTTAGCGCTACAGATATTTGAAGCACGCAAAACGAAAGCAAAAAATAAAAAAGCGTTCACCCGACAAATCACAAGAACGGGGTGGGATCAAAATTGGCAAAATCACGTGAGGTGCTACAAAATGGAAGGTAGGTGGACAACTTCAGAAAGTCAAGCTATCTTCAACGGTGAACGATACCATGAATCATGACTATCGGTCTGGTTTCGCGTGGCACAAAATTTTGAAAATTCCCCAACTGCCTGTTTGTCCTCTTTTGATACAGGGTTGCGACAGTAACCAATGTATTTTTTGCCTAGACCACCAGCCAAGTCGAAAGAAGTGTTTAATTTCAGCGTCAAGGATTCGTCAACTCAACTGCAATAACGTGTTCAACTTCCCAGTGCTTCAAGTGCATCGTCGCAAGTCGTGCGAACAATGCTTTGCTGCGAGACGCAAGCTGCGTTTCCTTTCGATCGGAAATAAGCAGCATTCTTTCGGGAAGGATCCCTGGCAGCTGTCGAAGCTTATGTGTAAACACGAGTAGGAATACCGATTGAGCTGCGCGTATGCGTGCGGTGTAAGCAATCTATCGATCCATCGATCGGCCTGTCAAATCACCGCGATCTTCGTAATAAAGCAGAGCGCAGCATCAGGTCGAAAGAACAGAAGTCCGTCGCTTTATCGTAAGCCAACGGGAGTATTGCAATAATGTCTGGTCAAACGCAACCACTGCGTTGCCTCACGACCATGTTATCAAGGCCTCCTCTGTCTCTAGGAGGCCTTGATGTTATCCTGCCTTCAACGCCCTCGCCATTCGTCAGCAGAGCACGCACTAACTCAGCGGGTCACTGCAATCGGCGTTCGCGCCGGAACATTCGAGAATCCCGCGGTTCGGCTCGACTGCAAAGAAGAGAGACCATTCCGATGCAGTCCAAGTTAAAACAAACTGTCTGCGCCAGAAGTACAATACCACCTCCTCGCGCTGGCCGCGAGTTCCGACCCGCTCGCTAGAAAACGCTCTCAAGCACGCACTCCACGCGAAAGATCCTTCATGGTTCACAGATTGGTTTGTTTAAAAACACACGGCAGATTAGCTTGTTTGAAAACAAACGATCTGGTGAGGAATTTGGAAATTCTCGATGCGTCAGTGAAATAGACCTTGCGCAACCTGAAATTCTCAACGTGTTTTGTCATCATCGGACCGTTGTAAGTACGTACTGCAGGTAAAAATGTCGCATTTTACCTCAGATGAAGTCTCTGCCAGCATCCGATCCAAATCTTCAACAAGTTGCCTGAATTTGGGTCTTTTCTGGGGCAGGTCTTCCCAGCAGTCCCTCATCAGTCGATACAGCTCGGGGGAGGCGAACTGGGGGTGCTCCAAGCGCTCGCCATGGCGCAAGAAGCGGACCAGCTCGTGGGTCTTTACCCCTGGATACGGGGAGCCGCCAAGCGAGAAGATCTCCCACAACAGAACACCGAACGACCACCTGGCAACAGACACAACGTCAAATCGAAACAATCAGCGCCAGGAAGCAACGAGCTACGTGAACCATTCAGGTTGCAATCAACGCAGGTAATCAAATTAAACCAACAGCAAGAAGCTTTTAGCGCGATGCAGCACGTCCGCGTTCAGCTCAGATCGAGTTTAAAAGCCCGTTCGGAAACGGTGTGTTCGCCTGTAACGCCACGTCCGCTGCTAAGCTTTGGCCACCATTACAAACAAGCGCGTTGTTTCAACCCCGATCAGACCAATACAAAACCAATCGATCAGTGTCACTTACACGTCAGTAGCATGAGTGAAAACGTTGTCCGTCATCGCCTCCGGTGCCATCCACTTATAAGGCAAGTGACCCTGAAAATGACAGGAGCAAATTTACAATGAGAGGCGCGGCGCTATTTCGGTGGGGTGTACGTTGTTCGTGACGGCGAAGGCTTTAAGTCGTTTGCGATCCACCGCAAAATTGACTGACGACAGATTTGCCACTCGCCACAACAAGTGCTCCAATCTACGTAGAACGCGGAAATTTGACGTTTCCTGGCAGGCAGGCCCGAAACCAAGAGGGAAACCGGTCAATTTTCCCACCTCCGAGATTTTCAAAAAATTTTTTAAAGGCGCCAAAAACTTTAGTTGTTAGGTGAAACTACAAGTGGCAATAATTTTGCACCCTCAAAAAATTATCAGCTGGTTGCGGTCATGCTTATAGGTGACCACATTCCGCTCCTAAACTTACACATGTTGGCCGCAAAGGCCAGAACCACGGAGCTGTGAGCAGCCTGTGGCATGTGCAAGCGATTAACGAAGAAGACAGTATAATCCCGGCAAGAATGCGTCTGCTTCTGAAGCAAGCGTCACTGAAAATCACACGAGAAGAATGTCAAGGTCCGAGGCCATCCTGTGCACATCAGCTGCATCGCTTTTTTCACAGCATTCGCACGACACGAACGCTTGCTGTTTCAAAATGCACGCGGAAGGCAGTTGGCACACACGGCACAGTAATTACCCGCGTATGCTTCCTGTAATAATCGTTGGACCTGATGTCGCGAGCCAGGCCGAAGTCGGCNATCTTCATCACGTATTCGTCGGTGACAAGAACGTTGCGGGCGGCCAAGTCGCGGTGCACGCACTGTCAGCGTAAGCTGGCGTTAGAAGTGAGTCGATCTCAACGTCTGACAGGCGCAACGCAGTACGCCTGGAGCTACAGCTTTAAATTTATTAATAGCTCAGGCTGGGACACATGATGAAAAGTGATTAACAAACAAGAACTTCTGATATATGGCAGCAAAGCTCTCCTTTTACTTGGGAACAGCAAAGGAAACAACGCAAAAGATGAAAATAAACACAAAACACATATGCTTCATTACAAAACGTTCGTACTGTGATTTTTGCTGTTCTAGCGTGACAGGCAACGGGGCCGAAGCAGTTATCACTACAGGCAGCAGCAGCATGGCGCCGGACGTAAGTACCGGAGTCTGCAGATGTCACGTATGATTGTTACTTTGCTTTTGCGAGGTTACGCAAGTCGCTAAGCAAATTACAGGCTGCATGAGTCGCTGGAATGTCGTCAGCAGGAAAAACGGGTCATTGAGCAGAGATTCAATTATCTGGCAATGAAGCACCTGACGGTAACATTTCGATGGCCACAGCGGCACAAATGACTGCCTTTGTCGAAACAAAACCGAAAGAGAAAATCCTTTGTTTGTCTACTGAGCTTTGGCCGATCACAGCAAAGCAACTGAAAAGAGGGGCGTTGGCGAGCGAAGTAATCAATTCAAAATTTAAGTATCGAAAACGCAACTGCTTGACTTGTTACCGGATAAATTATCAGTGCAGCATTGCTGAACAAACACATCAAGGAACATTTTGTCGAAGCCGACAAATGCCTTCTTTCGGTTCTTGATTGCGCAAGCGAGAGCACCAGCCCTCGATCCTTTCGCAAGTGCGCCGAGAATGCGCGTCGGGAAGGAGTCGACCGACCTTTTTCTGGGCAAGATAATCCATCCCTCTGGCAACCTGGTAGGCGGCCGACATCAGATCCCGAGAGCTGAGTGGCTGGTCACGAGGCGCGAGCGCCTGGGTGGCGTTTGGGTCAGTGAGTTGGTATTGCATGTCTCTCGGACGGTTCCGTCTCAGGTAGTCTCTGTTGAAACGAAAACGCACGAGTCGTGTCGGTTCGATTCAACTGCATTGCTTCGACAAGCGGGGGCGGATTGGCGCAACAGGTGCCCGCTAACGCGTGACGTCAAGAGCGCCCGACAATCAAGACGAGGAGCGNGGAGGGGGTGCCATCAGCGCAAATTGTTTTCGCTGTTTTGGGAAAAAACAGCTTTTTTCGGTGATTTGCTCCAGGAGAAAAAAGCGCTGCGACCTTAGGCGAAATACAAAGCGACAAACCATTTCAAAACAAACCATTTTTCAAAAACGGCGTCGTGCTGCGATATTGCTCAAGCGCGATGACCCTTTCTACGGTGGTGGACTGCGCAAAGACACGCTAAAAGCAAGAGTCCCTAACAAGCTGACAAAATGTCGGCAAAGTGAGAATTTACTGAGACTTTCAGGTAACACGGGTGTAATCAATCAGACAACGAATCACAATATCATGTCTACTTGGTTACAACTGGGTTCACAACAAAACATCATCAGAGAAACAAAGCGCCGTCGCCTATGAGCATTAAACGTGACCTTGAAACAAAACTACGACAGTAACCTTGTTTCATACGATTTCTACGAATAAATGAGAGGATGTAGAATTTTGCTAGTCGCGGTTTGAAAACAGCGAATAACAGCTATTTCAAAGCAGATATGGCCTTTGATGAGGTATTTTATCGGGAAACGTCTGAGGTCGATGCCGGTTCAGTGAGCCCGAAAAATTAAATGCAAGAAAGCCGGTGGCTGTTGTTTGAACGTGATCACTTATTGTTGTGACTCAAAATGCAGAAGAACGTAAGAACTGTCGGTTTTCAGACGGGCGTAGGAGTTGTTTCGTAAACAGGTGTGCACTGCGCTTACCTTAAGTTTCCTTGTTGCGCGTATTCGGTGACGAGCCACAATATGCCGTTCTGAGTGCAAACGCCTAAGAGATTGATGATGTTCTTGTGTTTGCCGATCCTCTTCATCTGATCCATTTCAGTAAGCAGGTCCAGCATATCTTTCTCAGTTCTTGATGCTGTGAACAAAGCATGTTTAAATTTTTTTCATGGTGTAAAAAACACGTTTGCAAGAATAAAGTTTCATCGACAGTTTGAACACACAACCAAGTCGATATCAGGCGGGAATGCTTAATGAACGAAAGACGGAAAGTGAGCTGCTTCACCTTTTTCTTTCAGCTGACTTAAGCCAAGAATTTGGGAAAAACGATTTTCACTTTTTTACATTCATTTTGGCAACCACTTGACCGGCCGGATACGTACGATCTCCATATTTAGCATTGAGACATGCACGGAACAAAATCTCAAGAAGCAAGACTAAGTAGAAAAATTACATCAGTGACAACGGATTTAAATGTGTTGCACACAACACGTCTCGAAACAGCCTGCGGGTTTGGTGGTCACAAGAATACGTCTTCTTTCGTATGAGCAGCGACTCTCAAGCGATCCCTACAGGTCGGCCCAACCAACAAACACCCTCTGGGCCGGGAGACACCAAGTCGTTGAGGGAGTTTGGTGCGAAGCCGGAGGGCTTCGCAGTGATAAATAATGTGGTGTGCTGTTTGATTCTCTTCCCCGCACGTGCATGCACGAGGCTGTCTCTCTCAACCCCCATTGACACGTGTTNGAGCCGAAACGTCCGACTCCGGTTTTGACCTGCTTAAGGTGACCCAGAAATTAAGGGGAAGGCCGATGTTTNCGCTCAAGCAAAACTGAGAGGGAGGTGTAATGTCCTTGCATGAGTTCACATCCATGCTCATTTGATCTCAAACTGAGAAGCTATTAGGGTGGCAGTATGTCGATGGAAAAGGCGATTTGACCTCAGGCGCTGTGGTTGGAAGCTCTGCAGGTCTGGGATGGAACCGTAAAGGGGGGGGTCTTGATTGTTAAATGCGGCTTGCCACCCCTGTTCACTGCGCAGGTTTGGTAGTCTGCCAGAAGCGGGAGTAGCCCGGTTGGGTTTGGGGTGGGACGCAAACAGCCAGCAATAAGGCGCAGCGTGTCATTTAGTGCAACATCCAGTTTTTTTGCTGAGAGGTACGACACTATACTGGGGCAGCATATTCCGCTGCGGTAAAGACGATCGCAAGAGCTGATGTACGAATGGTGGGTGTACTGGCACCCCATGACGAACCAGAAAGGAAGCGCAGGAGATTGTTGCGTGCAAGGATTTTCTGACTTAGACCCTCGACGTGATGCTTGTAGGTCAGGAATGTGTCTGACGCCTCGTATCAACCACAATTTGCAGCCGCTTAGCAGATAGACCGGGGGTAGGGAACCCATTTTTGTCACATGCCAACTATATTGTGGAATGTCGCTGGCGAGCCGCAAAAATAATTAATTGTATCTCGAAATTTTACCTCTGCCTTCCAAAGGAAAATAAGGAGAGAAATATATGAGAAGCGAGAGACGCTTCTCCTGACTCACTGTGTAAGTATTTGCTTGTCACGGAGTATGGTTTTGACGCGATGTTGTGTTCTATCTTGGGCAAAGAAAATTCTGATGCCGGCCATATTCATTAATCATGCGGGCCGCAGGTTTTCCATCCATGAGATAGACTAATGTCCGTAAAATTCTGTTTACTTCAATAATCTTACCAAGCAGCGACTTGGCTGTCAATAAACTAGTGTACGACAATTGTGGAAGTTTTACCGATGCAAGTCAAAACGTAATTGTTTTTATAAAACTGTCCCAGTATTTCTCAGCATCAGTTCATCATTCAACGCAAAACGGTTTCTGTAACTCTTGGTGCGTTAAAAGAAACTTAAAAAATGCACTCATCCAGCAAAGCGTAATCATTGAACGGATAAGTCTGTAACGACAACAAATATTTCACATACTTTGCCCCAGTTGCGTATAAACATGAGGGACAATCAAAATAATTGGCAATTTTGCCACTCCACTGTCAGAAAGTGCACCAAGCACAACCAACTAACCTACATCAAAAATGAACACATCGTAAACAGCTTTCTAAATAAAGCAATTATTGTTCACAACAGACTGGAGGCTCCCCGCACTGTTGACTGGCCACGGGCAATCAAAACGAGTGCGATAAGTCTTGATAAAAATGCTTCGTTCCCAACTGTTGTGAGTAATATTTAGTGCTAATCTTAGCAAGCAGCTTTCAGATGCCAGGTCACTGCAATGCAGATGCACAAGTGCGATAGGTGAAGAGCGGCATTGCAACTTGGGCATACGAGACATTCCGAAGCCCTTCAGCGCTGCCGCTTGACGCTGACAATCAGGAGCAAACAGCGTCGTTAAGCATTCGGCGCGCATATCCTAGTAATTCCGAAAAGCGTTCGGATCACGGCCGAACACCAAATAGGGCATTAATGCGCTAAGCCTCAGATATTACCGGACCGCAGAAAGACAACCCAGCTGACGACGCGACGGTTTTTTGGCTTTGACATGAATTCAGCAAAGCTGTCGTGGTGAAGACATACACGCAGCAGTTAGGCAGCGAGCATTGAATTTCTAACCCTAGTTTTGGCAAAAATTCAACAAGCATCTCCATTAAATCTTTAAGTGATTTTGCGGATACATATTTCCGTTTCTTTTTATGTAGTCCTGATGATTCCTGCAAATTGCATTCGAAAGGTCTATTTCACAAGCTTGAGCCAGCCTCCAGTTCACTGAGTATGATCCGTTGATTTTTTCCGCAAAATTTTCGCGCAATTTCAATTGAGTTATATTTAGATTTTGTCCGCCCGTCCCCAACAGCAAGGTCCCTTTCTGCCAGGCTCGCGTATCGCGGGATGCAGCACAGCACAAGCATTCTTCACGCTCGGGCGCAAGGCCCGCGTGCACGGACCTACTTGGATCGCGATCGATAAGAGCAACAAATGACTCACAAAAATAATATTTTCATTTCGCTCAGCGGGGACATCGATTCCGCAAAGGAGCAACAGAATCAGGAAACGTTGAACAACATCCACATCCGGCCTTACATAAAAACGGCTCAGCCTTCACGTCTTACATGCCACACTACGCTTGGCTTCGATGCAAACAGCATCTACCGGATTTGCAATTGTTAGTAAGACCTGTAGCTGTTGACTTTGGTGCAGAAATGCACCGGGGTCGCGCCAGGCGACAAGTAGTGTTGAGAAATTCGCTTTGAAACGGAGGTGCGACGTGTGGTGGAGTTTTGACGCAAATCGCGCAACCGAAAAGCCAGATTGACGCGAAGCAGTGCATCTTTCACCAACGGAATGCCGTGGCAACGTCTCAAGCAAGAGACAGTGTCGAAGCGTCCGCGACGACTTGTTTTTCTCAACGTCAGCGACGAAAAGCCGTCAAGCGACCATTCAATCGCAGTAATTCCCTTGTGAAAAAGACCGTTTACCTGGCAAGCCTTGTCCCACGTTTGGAATTCCATCGGTCAAACGACATCAGGCAATCATGCCAATTATTGGTGCTGACCGCGCTGCTCGAAGAAACGCTTTTAATTTCCCGGGTGCATTGCTGCTGATGCGCACCGAATGACCGAATGAAGGGCAAGACAAGCCGAAAACAACCGACTGAAGTCATTACTGCCCTCAATTAATTTATGAATTTCGACGAGGCTTGTGTGAAGCTGATCAGCAGAAAAAGCTTGACAAAAATATAACCAACAAATTTTGGGTTTCAGCTTTGATGGTGATGATAGTCTTTGTGATGTGCTGAAACGTTTGATGCGACACTGCACCAAATAAAGCATTTGTTTGCTCGTACGTGTAATAATGCAAATTTATTCCAAAATTGCAGGCAGTGCACAGACGTGCTACTAATTTGTTGCACCAGCACAAAATTGTATGGACTCCTTCACAATTTTACAACTTGTTATTGTTCGCGCAAGCAAAGCGGAACGCAGGAAGCAAATATTTTAAGCCCATTCCCATTTTAGCCGACGGATTATTTTTTTTCGCCAAAATACCTTTGGCGCCAATTCAAAAAATGCGAAAACGTTTAACGGCTTAAAATCGCTCTTCGACCCGAAAGTTCGGCCAGCCTCGCGGGCTTTGCGCATGTGCCTTCCTGGCCGCGTAGCAAGCGCGGCCTTGGTAAGCGCGCAGCAAGCCGGATACTTCATCTAATCAGAGCGGAAATTATACAATGACTGAAACGCCGTCATCAGCCGGTCAATGCAGAGTGAACGACTGGCATGGAAGAAGGTTTTTCACTCGATCAGTTCGATCTACGCCCTCATACATGAGAAATGAAGCGGGTTCTATTGCTTTCGGGACAAGGTCAATTACAGGAAGGAACCGAGGATGTGATAACGCTTCCGCAGCGGCCTAACAGCTCAAACAACGGACAAAAGCAGCTAATGTAAAATTGGGGAATTCCTGGGAATACAACTGAACGACAAATCCAATTGTACAGTTCCACAATGAAGCGAAAGTTGTGTGCGTCAGCGAATAGAGTGCCTGTGTATTGATAATCACGCCACCACACCCCGTGTAGTTAGTAGCGAATTTCCGCCAACTACAGTTCTATGTGATCACCAAGTTCCAGCCGTTTCGCCACCAGCTCGAAATTGAACGCTTCCTGGTGCATTATCCGTCGCTCTCCGCGCCACTGCCTGTGTAAAGCTAACATGGACCTCGAGGTGCAACCGTGACGTTTTCAATGAGCGCCTTCAGTGCTTTACACAATGACAGTGGCGCGATTATACAAAGGAATGGGACAGGGGTTGCCCGATTGAGTTCAGCAAATGTCGAACTCGACTGACAGCGTTATCGCAGGATCCGACAAAAGCTAATTCAAAAGCTCACGGTGCAGTCACAGGCCTTCCAACACACATTCTCGAAAAGTGAGCGCATCGAAATGTGCCATTCGACGGCAGCGTTGCTACCACAGAAAATTTTATATGCTCTGACAAAAATGTTGCAATCACTAGTCAGCTTTTTGCCCCGTGACTCTTCCGTCTAAAGTGTTCACCGTGACAAATCCTGCGACAGTACGCACGCCAAGCAGCGCCCAAAACAACCACGAACGCCATTGTTGTCTTTCCTAATCCCAGTCACGATGTGATTAAGCCAGTCGAGTAGGCCGTTGCGCATGGATGCCGACATAGGTTTGTACACAAAATCATCGTCAATTTAAGAAGTTAACAAAAGAATAACGCACAGCGACACAAACACGCACCAAGGAAAGCATACACAGTCTAATTTAAATAACTACGTTGTTTTTCACAGCACTGACTTCGTCATGATAAAAAAACGCGGTTTCACACCTTTCAGCATCTTAACGGCAGCGTCAAGCTTCTCCTTTTTGGTTCCCAGGCATCTGATCAAATCAGCGCGGAAGACTTTGCCAAAGAAGCCTTCATCGATCAGCTCGTGGAGCAAAATGCTGAAAATGCGCAAGACAGGCAATCAACGGGCGTGCTAAATGCTAGACGTGCCATGCAGACGCAAGTGCCGCTGCAACAACGCGAGGGTTGGTGGGGCGAGAACGCAACGCTGTCTTTCAAGACAGAGAATGGCGACTGCGCAAATACAAGCCGCGCTGAGCTTGCCTTGTTAAGCGATTGCGCAAAACAAAAAGAAAAAGACGAGAGGCAGCGCAGTGCACAAATATTAAGTGAAAAGAATGAAACACTTATGACGTTTCAACCCGCGGGCAGTTTATTCAGGCCACGCCACTGTCACAAACACAACTTGGCAAGGCAGGCTCAGCGCGGCTGTGTCCGCCGCTGGAAATAACTAGTTTTACATACTCTTCACGTTTGAGCTCCCACTGCAGGTCGGGCTGGATATTGATCTCAATGTGATCCGCGTGCGGCAAGCACATCCTCCTCCACGCCTGGTCGTTTCCGAACAGCATGACCGGTTCTTCCATCTTTGTCATCCGGGGGATTCGATCCGGGTTCTCGATCGCGACGAGTCGAGGCGGGTCTGTGCGAAAAGCGCGGAGTGAAGAGTCAGAAGAGAGACGACCCTTTGCAACGCAGAAAACGTGAACAACAAACAGTATGATGGAAGGCGTTGCAATGCTTGTTGAAGAACGCGAACGATAACATCACGTGAAGTTTTGAAAATCTTTCTTAAAGAAAGCGTCAGCTGCGACCTACTCAGGATTAAGGCAGTATGAAAAATTATTTTAATGGTTTTCGCATTGTGAAATGAGCATAACTCTTCGATATTCAACACTAACTAGTTTCTCGTATGCAAAAAATTGGGCTGATGAGAAGTTAAAAAAAGCTTCAAAATTACTACCTATCAGTTGGTTCAATATTTCTCCCAACCAACATCGACAAAATATCTTGCCAAACACTTTGTTTGCGGACAGACCAGAGCCATATAAAATTTTGTGACTTCGTGAGACTACCTACAAAGCTTTCCTCGCAACAATTCGCCGTCAAACAGACGCTTAAACCTTTGGAATGACGATAAGAAAACGATCCAACGCCAAACACGAACATCACAATTAAACTCATTTCAGGTCGTCTATTCGTCCATTTGGTCATCTCGTAAAGAGGAGGTCAAGTATTGGCTCGAGCGAAGTAACCGCTTTGACAAGCAGCACTTCTCCAGCATTGACTGAACAATTGAAACGTAAGTAGCCTGGAGCAGGTAAGTGAAGTCGTGACGAACCACTCGGCAACGCTGTGTTAGCACTGAAACAGAGTAACCCCACCAGCCGAGCGTC
>JGI24021J15306_10002548_pt1 | contig 19850 bp, 11 predicted proteins | sample Ectturendosymbi1_FD_15306 | JGI IMG/M metagenome (IMG submission 15306)
AACTCTGGAGGCGGGGAACGTTGATTAAAAGATAAGACAGTAAAAACAACGGAATGATGAACCCAGCGGTGGATAGAACGAAGGAATTTAGAAATTATAATGTAGACTGCTGTAGCATAAACCGGTAGATGTCGGGAAATAAGTCCGATTGTTTTCCATTCATTGTGTCTTTGTCGCTATTTATGTGAAAGGATTCGATAAATCGTGACCAGGAAAGTGAACGAAAGAAAGAGATCGACTTCGTCAGATCAACTCTTAAACAAAACGGTTACCCGGACAGAAACGAGTTGTGAACTAAGATAGCCGAAGTATCAACAGTTTTTGAGTTTACTGTTGTGAAGTTGCAGTCAACATTCACGAAGAAGCGTATTGTCGGGGTGTAAAACCTGTCCGTGCTAAGTATATTGATATGGCATTTAGAGACAAAGCATCCCAATCACGCCACAAACAGTTATAAAGCAAGTCTGAAACGTCAGAGACTTATCTTGCCGGATGTTTCCACTAAGAAGACAGACATCAGATGAAGTTGCACTTGAAATTGCCAAGCAGAAAAACTCACACGATTGAGAAAAACGCTTGTGAAACCTGTTTGTTGGAAACAGCAATACTTACTTCTTGGAGAAGGTAGTAAGGCAAACATGAGACGAATATCTCTTTCTAGCAATACTACTCAGAGGCGCATTTCAGATATGTCGGAAAATGTGAGAGACCAAGTGATAAATTAAATGAAAACATCTCCAACTCTAATGTTTTTTGTGGATGAGTCAACAGATGTTACTTCATGTGCTCAGTTGCTTGTTTTCATGAGATATATTCATTCAGGAGACATTAACAAAGGAGTTCCTATTTTGTGAGGAACTGAAAACAACAAGTGTAGATGTTCGGGAGAAGTAAAAATCTTTTTATTCTGCAGTTGCAGTGGAAATATGATTGTTACTCCCTGTAAAATGTGCTGAATTCCACAATAAAAATCATCAATTACATCAAATCTGGAAGCCTCAACACTCGTCTGTTTAAAGAATTCTGCAAAGACATGATTTCGACACACAATTTTTCCTATTCCACACGTCTGTACGTTGGCTATCAAAAGGAAACATTCTAAACTGCATTTTTGTGTTGAAGGATGAAATAGAACTGAAAGCAAACGAGTTGTTTTACATTTGTGTAAAAGATTTGGTTGAAAAAGTCTTGCTTATTTGGCTGAAATGTTTGAAAGGTTTAAAGCTAAAATGCCAACAAATTACCTGTTAATTACACAAGAACTAAACTCATACTCTTTTCTAAAATTTCACCTTTAAATCCCCTATCAATCTCTCTTGCAGTGGTCTCACAATAGAACAAGTTGACAGTATTAAATAACAAGGTGTATACAATAGATTCGTGGTTAAATTGGGATCTAGATATTGCTCATGTGGGAAAAAAGGTTGCTTGTGGTAGTGTGGTGCTGTACAAGCTGCAGCCTTATGTAAATGTGGATCTGCTCCATAAAGTCTATTTCTCTATACTTTGTTGTCACCTACACTATGCAATTCTTATTTAGGGCACTGCAAACACAACCGTGGTAGATTGTCTAGTTAAATTTAATAACTGAGTTATACGCAAGCTATATGTATGCAAAATTCACATCAATGAACAAATATTCATGAAAGATATGTATCTTTTCACATATATCCTAGAGATAAAGAGTTAAGTTTATTGGCGCAAGCATTAGACAATTTCATACAAATTAAAGCTAAAGCAGTGGGACACTGAAAAAAACTGTTAAACTGGTTGTCTCATTGGGCACCCCTTGACAGTTTCATAAATTTTTATTATAGTTTAATTGCAACACTACAGATAATGTAGCGTGATAAAGACAATCTTGAATGTAAATTTGGGCTATGTGCATTACAATAACATCATAATGAGTGGTTCAAGAGCTTGTTACACACATAGCAATGACATGGCTATGTTATTCCACAGCAAACTCAACCATTATCTGAGGCTGTAGTGCTATACTCTTGGTACAAGCAATACTGGCTGAAAACTTTATTTTCTGTGGAACTTATTCTGTGCAAATCTTTTAATCAGTTATTTTCTATGTTGCAGAATACTTGCCTTGGAGCCTGGTAGTAGTATTCATATTTTCCACATAGCATGTCTGAGGCACAAGGATTGTTTCTGCAGCAAAATGCAGCAGATACATTACTTCGAAACACATCATCCTTGCAGGTTTTATTGAGCATGGGATTTCCAAAAGAGAGAGCGTATGTTTGGTTTATTATTGTGTTTTTATTATATTATGTTGTACCCTAATCAAGAAGCGAATTAGTAATAGATCATAAGTGTGTGTGGTATGTGCACACAATTATTAACTTTTATTTTGTTAATAGATCATAACATGCCATGTTAAAGAGTGACAGTAGCACATACTTGCACTGCATGTTATAAGCAATTAAAGAACAACATGCATAGCATAATTTGTGTACATGTACAGATACTTTCAAAGCACAACATGTAGTTTTTCTTGCTTGTTAGTTTGTGTTTTTTGAATATAAGCATAACAGAATGTGCAAGCTATCTGAAGTTTAAAATTCAACCGGATGTTGCTGGCACATTAGGCTGGTAGTGCAACAATTCTAAACAGTTGTCTTTACAAAAGCAATTCCATTTAAAGTACCTTTGCATGACTGGCACATCGCCTTCTTCAGAGAAAAATATTTTTCAGTGTGGGGTTACCCTTACTAAGTTGAAATCTTGATAAATAAGCGAACATTTAGAAAGTCTCAATTTATTGTACTGCAATCAACTTGGAATTTGATTGTGTTTTTTTGTAGTTGTTAAAAAATAGTCAAGCAGGTAAGTTTGTTGTTCTGGTGATTATTTTTTAAATAAAATGTCTTCATGCTGATGCCTGAATGTTCAGGATGTACAGTACTTAGTATTTTGGATACAATTCAGCGATTCTAGAATAACTTTGGAATACAATGTTATTCTGAATTACCCATCACTACTTGCAACTGATCTTCTTTTGTAGGTACTTTTGGGTATCATGCAATGCAAGCAGAATAAAAACGTTTGTTCAATATATATATAGCCTGATTTCTGTGGCATTGATTCATCTTGCAAGTTTTCATGAAACTTGTTAAATATATCCCATTTGTTGTAAAATATAAGCTGGGCACACATAAATTTCAAAATTGATGGCATTTGGCCATGGATGACTGCTATAATAACCAGCTAAATGGCTTAGTTGGTTGAGCATGTGCCACCAAAACTAGTAGACTAGGTTCGATTCTTGGTCAGGTCATACTAAAGACTTGAAAAACAGTACTTGCGGCTTGTTGACTCTCATGCTCAGCGTTGATGGATGGGTGCAAGGGAACAGTTCACACATAGTGCTGCCACCGAATTGCCACCAGTGCAGCATTCACTGCGAAAGCAGCTGGATGGCCTATGGCTCAAGCAAGCAGAAATGGGCGCTGCAGACCACTTGTGACACTCCAAAAGGAGTACAGAAACCAAGTATAAACGAAACTTCACTGAAATGACTGCTATGATTCTATGTAGTTAAATAATTATTAAGAATTGTATACCTCAACAGTTTTTATTTTTTAGGTTTAAAGTTGTTACTAGTTAACACTGAATCGCTTCGTTTTTTTGTAGACTGAAAGCTTTGGCTGCTACAGGAGATGCTGGAGTTCAAGTTGCATGTGACTGGTTAGTTAGTCTGTATCCACTTCTAACTTTTTTTCACTTTTTTCTAATTGTGATGAATAGAAGGTATCTAACAACAACTGCTATGCTTTTTCTACAAAGATATTTATGTTGTAGCAAAGAGGTTTGGCAAGTTTTGACTTACATACTAGAAATACACCTATCTTCTTTATTGCAGCCCATCATGGCTTCACCCATGTGCTTGAGATTTAATATGTGAGCACTTATTTTTTTTTCTTGGATATTAGCAATTATGTTCTATATGGGTGATTTAAAAAGTCCTTGATAATGTAAAATATTAAATGACCAGAATAAAGTGTCAACTTTTTTCATAATTGAATATATTTGAAATAATTGCAGCAAATTTGAAGGTGTTGCTTCATCACTTAAGTTTTGTACACAAAATTAATAAATCACAAGATAGGGCTTATATATTCTTCTCTTAACAGTGCAAAATAGTTCTTGCTGATGCTTTCAGTGTTGTTGCAGATTTTTTAATGCATGTCAGATGTTGAATACAGAAAAAATAGAGTTCAAAGGGAACTAAGCTGTATGTTTTGTTGGTGCAGCCTTTCATGCGTGTAACCTTGGAAAGATATGCTGCATTAACTGCAGATTGTTTCAGTATGAATGCAACTTATGTGTGCTGTAAAAGTGATCTTCATTTTGTTTGGGTGTTTGTGAAGAATTAAAAATTATAGCAAACATTAGCTTAGATCAGTAGTTCCTAACCTTTTCTCTACCATGCCTCCCTTAAGTAATTGTCCTTTGTTTTAAGCCCCTTGACTTCAATTAAGTTCTAAAAGCAAACATAATTGTTAATTGTTAGTAAATTTATTGATAAAACTTTTGACATTGTAAGGCACGTAAAGGATTGTTCCCCCTGGAAATTTATTGACTCTTCCTGGACGAGGTGTGCCCCCGATTAAAAACTGTGGCTTTGATTGATGGCATGAGGCATGTAGTAAGGACTTTTGCAAGGAATACTGACATGATGTTCATTTTTTGCCAGCGCTATGTATTTCGAATCAGTATTTTACCTTTTAACTTAGTGTTGAAAGAAGATAATAGAGAGCCTTTTTTTGAAATGATGTGGAATGATAGCTTATGTTAAGCTATTGAATCCAGATAAAGCTATTCTGAGCATCTTTGTAGACATCCCTCTTTTAAGACTTCTCAGATGCAATGGCAAGAGAGAATGCTTTAATGTGAAATATTAGTCTTGTTTAGGCTGTAATTTTATGACTTACAGACCAGATAGTGAAAGACTAAGTGTGTTTACATCAAGCCTCTTTCTACTGTGCGCACAATTAATTATGCTTAAACCTAACTTGACTCATATTTTTAAGGATTTTTGCACATGTGAAGGATCCTACACTTGATCAAATCACTCCACGAGATTTTATCTTGTATGCATGTCCAGCAGGTAAATATGCCTGTGACAAATTGTATAATATTATCTATTCATCAGTTGCTCCACCTGTGTATTAGCGATAAAGCAAATTTTAAGTACTGTATAAATCTAACATCGTACAGACATTTTCAAAATCTATGCAATTTCCTTTTACACATACCATCCTATATCAAAATTTTTACCAGCCTAGCATGTTTTTGTTTTGAGTAATTCTGGAGCAGACTGCTAAAAATTCCACAAGCTGATAGACGAATGAATTGGATGAAACTCCCATGTATGGCCATGTTTAGCAACTGAACCTTTCAACAACAGCAAAACCACAATTATAGCTTAGCCTTTGTCCACTCATAACTTGCTGACCGATAGAGCTAGAGAGCTGTTCAAACCCTATAAAGATGCGAGAAGTCTTCAAGTTTTGAAAAAAAATTGGGAAGTTATGGATTTGATTCTTTGTGGATTACGTCACAATAGGGTAAGTTTAGGCTTTTATTTAGCCCACATTCATCAGGCCCTTGGGCCCAACCCCAAGGTGCAATTTTTTATTTCATTTCTTCACGTTCAGAGCCCTTGGTTGGCTTCTAGCGTTTGTAGTTTGGAAGTTATGACTTGAAAACAACAAATTATATAATTTATCCCCAGGGGAATTAATTAATTGTTTGTTTATTTATTTTGTGGTTTCTAGGTCATAACATGCTAACCACAAATGCTAGAAGGCCAATCAAGGGTTATGACGATGCGTTTTTTTGCCTAGTTTTTTTTTATAGAAGAAACAAAAAATTGCCGTTTGGGGTTGGGTCCCAGTGTCCGATGACGTGAGCCAAAAAAAGCTTGAACTTACCTCTAATATGACATCAGCCACAAAAACTCAAATACAAAACTTCCCAAATTCTTTTTAGCTGAAACTAGAAGACTTTCCGAGACTTGAGGGTTTGAACAGCTCTCTATCTCAATTGGCTGGCGAGTTATGTCCAAGTATACCTTTTGTAGGATTTTTAGTTTTTACCAAAAATTTGTTTTTTGAGCCAAAATTTTGGCACCAGAAACGCTAGAAAGGCAATCAAGGACTCTTAAGACTCGGATTATAGCCTAGTTTCCAAAAAAATTGGCTCGTTGGGTTGTCGACAGGGCCCAGTGATTTCGGCCAAAATGTGTAAACCTACCCTCATTGTGACGTCACCAACAAAAAATCCAAAACTTTCCATTTAAAAAAATCTAACCTACAAGACTTTCCGCATTTTTAGAGGGTTTGATCAGCTCTCTAGCTCAATCGGTCGGCAACTTTTGACTGGACAAAGTCACTGCCACTTAAGTGGCTCGTGGTCCTTAAAGGTTTCATCCACAGTTTTTATTGTATCCCACATGTGACGGAATGCGACAACAACCAATCATTTTATGCTTTTTGCTTGCCTGGATCTCTTTAAGGCTGCTGTTCTTTAGGAAAGTTTTGTAAATCATTTCAAAAACATTGACAGTACATGTTTTGCTACAAATTTACTTTTTTAATCAAATAATTGTTCTCCACAAAGCTATGGTATATAATTCTTTTTGTTACGTAAAATTACTGGTTACATGGTGGATTGCATTTTTTGAAGCAATGCATGCGCACAAATTTTTTAATAGACATCAATATTTACGCTACTAAGCACCAAATTAGGATTACCCGAATCTAAAACGCGGCTCGCAAAAAATGTCTCAGCGATGCCAAAAACACACAAATAGTTCCATTTGAAAGCTGAAGCTCCTTAATTTTTTGTACGTTATTTGTAGCATTTGAAATGCATTCTACAAAGCGGTGTAGTTTCAAGCAGGATCACAGACATAAGTATTCGCGAATTCCTGATCTTCGCANGGGCAGCGATCAGGNAGTATTTTCATTTCTGTCCGATGATGAAGACAAATGCGCTTTTGATGTGACCGTGAAAATACGACATTCCTTTAAAACAGTCGAATTACAAAGAAAATTTGTTGAAAAAATGTATTCAACATGATTTTACTGGCCGTTTCGATACTGCTTTCTTTCGATGCTTTGCTAACTCAGCCAAAAAAATTGCATCTTGGCAAAAATAGTTTCAATATAGTTGTGGTTAGTTAGTCGTGATTTGTAAACTATAAATGTTTTGTTGCTATAATTTATGGTTCTAATAAAGGTAGTGCAACCTTCTCTACGCAATCAAAATAAATTTATTGTTTGAAATTTACGTTTTTGAACGTCATTGTTGTTCGTTAGCAAGTGCTCTGAATGGTCACTCCATATTTCTTGAAATGGCAAATGATTTCCATTTGCAGTTCCACCTTTTATCCCGATAACAGCCACCGCAGTAACTTTTCGCAATCTTGGCCCATGTCAAAATGCAGTGTTGTAGTAAATTGAGCCCAACACCAATAGGGCCAAAAACTCATAAGCGCAGGTATCATTTAAACCAGCGATTCTCAACCTGGTCCAGGTGGTCCACCAGGAATTTCTAGTGGTGCACGGAGAGTTCCACAATCCTTGATTATTTTAAGACTAAGATTGAACATGCCTTTGAATTCACTGACCTATGTGCAATGCAGTACGACTATGTCTTCATGAAGTGTCAGCATAGCTAAGTGTTCCATCGGATATTTCTTTTTGAAAAGATGGTCCCTGGGCAAAAAGCGTTAGAACCACTGATTTAAATGCAAGATGTTAAAATTATCAAAAATCGCTGGTACATCAGAAAAACATTCCATCAGATTTAAACGATCACAGTGAAAACGTTTCGGGACTTTTGATGTATGGTTGATTATTTCCTTTGTACTAAATTTAAAACTGTTGCCGCTATGATTTGTTTGTGCTTGATGAAACAGGTCCTTTGGGTTTGCTTCTTGAAGAGTTTTGGCAACAATCATTGTTGACTTGTGGACGAAATGGAGTTCACAGCTCGTTTCCTCACGTGACATTATGCTCATTTTTTAAGGTGAAGACTGTTCCATGGTACATAGTTCAAACTGCGCGAAGATATGCATAGATATCAGGGTTGAAAACAACGTTTTTTTTTTCAAGAAAAAACAACCCACCTGTTTTATTTGTTTTTTTGCAAAATCCTGTGTTTTGTTTTTTTTACAAAAAAACAGGTTTTTGTTGTTTTTTTAAGAAAAGCACAAGAACCCCATTCTAAATTGTTTTTATTGCATCATGCAATATCACCATTTTCAGAATTACACGATAATAACTTGTTATACCTATTATGGCATTCAAAATTAAGGATAAAGAAATGTACCCCATCTTTTTTTCGCAGTGTTGTTGGTCAGTTCACTCAAGTGGTGAGGATTGGCAAACATGCGCACAACAAACAGAGAAAAGCCACTCCCACACAAACTCTGCTGTTTCACGTCAAGTTTATGTGAATGCTTTGCTAGTTCAGCATCTATAAAGTGTATTTTTTCAACATATGGTTTTGTATGGTCCAACATCAGAAACAGTTTGGATGCAGAGAGGGCAGAAAAATTGGTTAAAATATATCGATTTTACAGAGCTAAGAAGATAACCAGTAGAATTTACTGGAACTGTTCGAATTACTCTTCTCTTTTTTTAAAGTCCTTTAAATTTTGATGCTGCTCGTTTTGTTTGATAGAAAATTACAGTTAACTGTACAAGTGTGTTGCTTATTTTACTATTTGCTTCATAGTAGATTTTTCAAAGGAAAAGTAAAATGTGAGTTTCTGATGGGTTTTACTGTTTTTCTAAGTGGGCTTTTAAAAAAAATCCGGGTGTTTTTTTTGGTTGGGTCCAATTACATCAACCCTGATAGATATACGGGTCTGGTTTTAACATGTGATCAGTCGAAAATAATACTTGCTTTTATTTCAGTGCAAAGATGATAATGTATCGCGATTAGTGCGTGCAGTGAGTAACGCATGTGAGCGAATGTCAAAGGAAAACTCGCCAAAAAAGTTTGACTTGGAATACTTCTCTACGCAAAACTATGTTGGTTTATTTCTTGAAGAGAAAGCTGCCAACTACCTGCGCAAACTTGCAGACCTTTTTGCAGAAGAGGCGCGTAACCTTGCAGGTAAAACTGAAAAACACTATTTGATTTTTGTGAAATGATTGAAAATGCGAAAACTGATCTACGATGCAAATACAACCCTGTTTAAGTGAACTTGAGAACATCGTAATATGCCACCTTTTTTCTGGAGGTTTTCTGGATTGCTAGATAATTTTCTAACGTCCAGTGTTTTTCCAGGCAATCCAGGGTGCGCAATTTTTACATCAGCAGTTGCGTGCAAAAGCCCTGTAGTGCAAATAACACGGGAAAAGAACTTGTCCCATTGATGCATTCGCGACATTTTGGTTTAAAAGGCGAATTACCTTTGCTCGATTGACTGTTATTATATTTTTGTAGCAAAATGGTGGAACTACGTCAAAAAGTTAACAACGTTGATTTCCAGAGCATGGCTTATGCACTGTTTTCAGGAACATCTGATTGACCGTGTGCGTATTTTAAGTGGTTTAGACAAATTTTGACTTTTCGAAGCTCGGCCGGATATACCCGGTTCTTTTTAAATGCTAAAGTCATACAAGTTATTAGTGCTTTCGTCAAGTACAGGTAATGTCGTTATACAGGATACTTTTTGTAGACAGTAAAGTTGAGTCACACAGCAACAAACAGCTTCATATTACTCTGGCTTACAAGTTTCCCGCGAATCAGTTGAACGCTTTGGAAGCACTGGCGAAAAAGCTTGATCTCACTGCCAAGTCATCGTGGGAAATACGATTATACTCGAAAGATCCTAAATTTGGAGATTGTGAGGTGTGAATTGCGTCTGCAAAAGATCTTAGTGCATTAAGTGCGTTGGCCTGGTACTGCGTAGCCATTTAGTTCACTGAATGACTAACTTTGTTAAACGGAACGTTTTGTTAAGCTGGTATATGAAAGCGCATTCACTGTTTGACAAGTTGATCAATTTGCCTACAAGGCGTTGCTGCGTCGTATCAAACGAATAAACACGTTCACCATGTTTCTTTTTCGGTCGTAGACCGAAACGTTTTTGAACTGACCGAAAAAAATTAAGTCATTTCGGTCAGAATTTCTGAAAATATAGGCTAATGAACACTACGTTACGGTGAGTTTTGATAAAACTGTGAGACAGATGACCGAAATGTCTCAGTGACCAAAATGTTGCAGCAAAAAATGACCAGAATGTCTCAGTGAAAAAAAACAGCGTCCACCTCGGTTATCAAAACAGATTGCTGTGAGTTGTTTGTCGTTCAGTGCACGATTATCGCTTCATTGGTGAAAGGCGTAATGAATTTTTCGCCCAGTCTTAGTGACATTTGTTGTGTTCGTGTGTTTTTACCGCGGTATGCCTCACAAAAGTAAAGCCTGGTAGTCGCAACATATGGCTCCTAGTGATGTTGGTCAGCAAGTCGATGAAGTTGGCTTAATAAATCGCTTGGTAGCGGTAAGTTGGAGAAGCTTCATGAAATTGAGCTAACGATAGCTACCATTTTTGGTGGATTACGCTGGATTTGTTGCTGTTTATTTAGAGGCAGAATATCTACTGCATGCTTAATTCTTGGTAATGACATTTTGTTGTTCACTGTAGTTTCTTACTTCACAGACGCTGAGGGTGTTGTATCCTTACTCTCCAACATCAGACACACATTTACAACTAATTAATGGAGATTGCATTTTTGTGGGCCCGGAAGATGTCTCTAACTCGTCGAAGTAAGTTGCGGCAGCAAACGGTGTTTGGTCATAGGATGTGTAATCTTTTAATATTTCATTCTTACGTAAGTTCGTCGCTAAGTGCGAATAAGAACGGACGCTGGAAGAGTGACCCAAAATTATTATCAACATCAATTTCTGATCGCTTACAAGTTTGACAGTGCTGTGTAAGCGGTGTAAAATGCTGTAGAGTGATTCCAGGTGTCAAGCTTTCACAGTTGCCAAACAAATTTATCTTGCGACGTCTCGGTGAGTGGAAAATAGGTGCCAATGGGCGCAAGCAAGCGTCCCAATTCGCATCGCACGCATTAGATCATTTTCCGTGCTATGTTACAATGATTGTGCGAAACAGTCGACATCAAGTGGTGCATTGTTCGGCATGATATTTCTAATGGTCTATGCTAAACTTCCTTTTCAAAGGATCGTTAAGTTTCAATCAGGTCGCGCTTTGAGAACGGCACTGTATACGAACAAAACACTCGCATTTGTTTGCTGCATAACGAGTGCCGAAAAGTCGTGGTTAACGCAACAGAGTCGTTTAACACTTTTCTGGTACTCTCAACTTGATGACATGTGCTGTTTAAAGTTGGTGAAGGCCTAAACAGCTTGTCTTCAAGCGCTTCGTCCTCGACAACTCCTGCAGCAGCATACCTGCACATGCCTAACCTGCGTAAATCGTTCTCGCACAATATCCTCGCCTACTGGGTATGTAGGTAGAGAATGTATCCCAGGTTTAAGTCACGAGACTGTCAGTTTAAAACAACGTTTCTCAATTGGAGGTGCTCGCACCCCCAGCGGGTGCGAGAAGGGACTTCTTGGGGTGCGAACTTCTCTGTACGAACTTCTCTGATAATAGAAAAAACAATGGATCAAATGGTGCAAGGGGTGCAAAAATGATTTTTCCTTCCGGACGGGTTGCGGGCTTCAAAATGAATTGAGAACCGCTGGTTTACAACAGCGTTTCAGGAACGCTTTTTAATGTTGAGGTTTTTTTGAAGCAGATCTGTTAATAAAAGTTGAATCTAAATCGCACCGCTACAACCGTAGCATACGTTTCAATGCAATTGCATGTATGCTTGTCGGAATCAAAATAGTTTTATGCTTGGCCTTTAGTCAATTTGGCAAGAGCTCAACCAACGGCGGTGGGAAAAGAATCCGGATTCCTTGAGGTTTCAGAACTATGTAATGGAAAACTTGTGTTCAGAAAATCTGTTAGTACGTTGTTAGTTAAGGCGCAAGAGCATACTTCACTTCACTAACCAGTTTTTCGAACTTAACACTTTTGGCAGAATAATCTTGGAAACAGATAACCGTAGCTTCGATGGATGGTATACTTATTTCACAACATATAAAGCCACAATCCGAAAGTCACGGGCTGAGAAATCAAAGTGGTGAAAAAAGCAGGTTTCCAATATGATTGGAGTTGATGCTATCCCACATTTTCTCCGAAAACTTGCTGTCGATCATGTTCGCCAGTGACCAATATTCTTGCAGGACAGGGTTCGAAGGATGGTTTTACGGCACGTCATGGATGACTGGATGCAGCGGTTTCTTCCCAGCATCGCACACTGAGAAGTCAACAGACACCGACACGTGGACTATGCACAAGTAAGGAAATATACGACAGCCGCGTGTGTTGCATGTTCTTCAACGTCCTCAATGGTTGGGGTTAATGTTAGTTTTTGTGAGGTATTTTTGCACCAGCACTGCTACTTTTTATTTGTTAAAATGTTTTCTGAGATGTTAACTCAAGATTTGGTGAATGGCGGTTAAGAATAGTTGGTGAAACAGGTGGTATCGATTTGCTACACGTTTGTGATCTTAAAATGAAAATCGTTTTGTTTCCTTGTCAAGCGTTTGTTAGCCGAAGTGACAAAGTGGTGAAGCCTGTGTTGCAGTCAACTTGTTTCAATTGTCTTTGCCCCATGCGCAGATTAAATGGAACCACTTTTCGTTAAGCAAATCAAACTTAAGCGAAAAGAATATAAGAGATTTTTTCTTACTACCTGTCCAAAGCAATTACGTTGTTCATTAGTTACAATGGAAACAGCACTGGCAGTCTTTCGCAACGGACAGATTCAGATGGTCAGCCACATGAGCTGTTGATCGCTGTAACGAAAATCAACAGAACAAATCATAAAAATGAGGGTCAGTATTTTCGCTTCGTCTCGACGCAGCTGCTTTCCTTCTACTGTAGCCACGGCCCCACGTCCGGTGAAACGCAATCCGTGCGGCTTGCCCCACAGAGGTAGCCAGACATTACCGTGGTACTGCCACTGTTGACCTCCGTTTCTTGATTTTGTTTTTTCAAGAAAATACGTTATATCAGATACGGGCGTGACGCAGCGCGATACGAAACTGACCCGAAAGTACTCGAAAGGTGCGGACGAGTTCCATGTCTCCGGCTATTCGTCCTCGCAGAGTTTGCTGCAAGGGGTAAGGCGAGAATTGTCCATCTGCACTCTGTCAGCACTTTAACTTTGCAACAAAGGAAGAAGTGTTTCGGTTAACGACCACATGAACCTGCAGTGCAGAACTAACATTGCAGCTGCCAGTCAGTTTAAAGATGGTTATGTGAAGCTTTTGCTCACCGGCAGCTTGCAGCGCCGGTAGTTGATTTCAAATGATGCGTGCAAAACATTTCTTATCGCTTGCGTTTGTTGAAGCGCTGTCGTACCGGCGTTCCTCGCAAGCGTCTGCATGTTCGTCATCGGTAAGGTCGTAGCGTTAATGCTTTAGATGGAAGCAAGCGGAAATGCTTGCTCTGTCTGTTGCTTCGGCGCACATGCGTTCGTCTGTAGTTTTGCGCGAAGTCACTTCGGTGAGCATTTCGCTAATTGCGTCTTTCGGCAGGATATTGATACTGTGCCTGAAGAAATTGGGCAGCCAACCACCGAAAGCGATTCCTACAAAGCTAATTCGACGCCCGATGGTCCGGAACCACCGCCGAGGCCCCCTAAAGACGCAGTATATTCGGTGGTAAGACATGGTGCCATGTCGTCATGTGTAATGGACCTGAGCTCAAAACATCAATCATTTATCATTAGCTGAGTTAATTTTGTCAAACGGACGTAGTTTGTAAAAATAAAACTTAGCACAGGCCTCGATGTTAAGAATTGTTAGGTTTTCGAGGCAAACGGAATGATGCAAATCTCCAAGATATCATGGACACTGACTTCACAATCTCTTTCCTAGGTCTATCATCTTCGGATATTGAACTGCAGCCAACTGTGCTAATATCACATTTCGTATCAGTTAACGATGATTAGACACAACCGATGACACTAAATTTCTTAAACTTTCTAATCTAGTTGCACACATCACTTAAAAGCTATGAGTAGACATGACGTAGCCTACTATAAATCACAGGTAATCTTTGTTTTTCATGTGCCCTCTTTAATTTGGTGGATTTCGACCTTGTTGGATTAATTTTTTTGTCCTTTAATTGGTGTAATATGTTGCATTATCTGAAGCCTATGGTTGACTGACGTGAATTATTTGATTAACCACCCTAATCTTTTCCATTTTCTTCCGGGTTTACTGTGTCCCCTGCTGTCCATATGGGTAACTATGGTGCGTCATCATGGCATACGGGTTACTATAGCATTTCTTCATGGTCTATGTTGTTCACATTTGCTTTCGCCATGCTGTCATGTGCATTAAATTCCACATCTTCATTGCAATAGCATTTCATGGCTTTCAGCTGTCTACCCTGCATTGCCGCTTGTATGTACAAATTCTCTCAGCTATGTGCATATCTCGACTTCTTCATCCGCACATTTCTCATTTCTTCGCATGTTGCTTGCTATATTTGTAATTGATTTACTTTGTGCTTCGTGCTTATATATTGCACCGTTTTTTATGCTTATATGTGTGAGTGCATTGCTATCCCTCTTGGTTGGTCTTCGTAGATTCCTGTTTGATGACTGGTAGTTGCTGAGACATGGGACACTGGTCGCATGTTGCGATAATTACGAAAAATTTGTGGTTTGTTTTCGTAAGAGCTAACAAAAACTGTTCTGCGAGATCGATAGAAAAACCCTCTTGCAACTTATTGTAACTATGAATTAATTGTTCTTTCCAAAAGTCCGCTTGTCGCTTTATGAAAAAAAGATAGCTCTAATTAACAGTTTTAATGCCACTGTAGCTTAAGGGCTGATCTTGCTTCTGTATTTACGATTAGTTATAATACAGCATTATTATTTTATCACCTATACAGGACCTTATTTTTTAACTGGCGGGTTTGGAAAGACCCTAACTAGCGGAGATGTATTCAACTTCCTCTGTTACTTTTTTGGAGTGACTGTGACGTCTATGGCAACAGCAAAGTTGCTTTTGTTGCAACAAAAATTTTCAGTTCGTTTTTGTCTTGTTTGCGTTTTGCTTTGCTGAACAATCCCAACAGCGCTGTTCATATTATTCTTAATATATTCTACCGCTACGTTGACGTCAAATTCTTGTTTGTGAATGTCTGTTGCGAATATCTGCTGTATTATATCATAGAAGCTTGGAATGCGTTTCTTTAGCATTTATTTAAAAATAACTTTCCTCGTATACAGCGGACGTCCTGGAGAAATTTTAGTGAATATTATGTTTCAAAATCGAGTTCGTGCGTTGTGCTTAGCTACCGTTTTCCCGAGTCTTAAGCATCACATACGTTGATGGCATAAGCGCACTGAGAGGTGCCATATCCTGACGTCTCTTTGACTGATGCTACTATGTGACGAAGGTCTTGGCGTGCTGCGCGGAGCAGCCGTGTGATTGTTTTGAATTTAGAGAAACACTTTGTCATGGTTCAAGACTAAATCAATTGACCGACGATTCTCAGGTGAAAAAAACGAAAGGTCAATCCGCCGTTGTTCCCAAAGTCGCGCAGAAGGCTCGCCGCGTTTACATTTTCCGGCACTGCGAGCGAGTGGACGTCACGTTCGGCAAGCAGTGGATCCAGCTTTCATTTGATGCGAAAGGTATTGGCTGAGTTTTGACCGATCATGATACGTCAGCTCATTTTGTCAAAACTTCCAAGGCCTGGCGTGAAAGGCGAAGCTGCCGTAAAAGAGCCAAGTCTTTGCAGTTCGGCTCCGTTGAATGTAGCTTGTGCATATGCAGTGATTAACTCTGACAATGGCAGCCAAGAATGTAAGTCACTATAACAGTGTTTCCCAAACCTATCCGTCTCGCAGAACTCCAAATTAAATATCTATTTTTTTCGGACCTTTTAATACTCTAAAGAACGTGAACAAAATATACAAATATTTTATTCACGTCATTGCACGTGCAAAGTTTAAGCAGAAAATTCCGTGGGCGTTTTGGACTATTACAACATAAAGGTAGTACTGGAATTACCTAGTTAGGCCTAGAGGTGCATGTCAGACAACAATTGTGCTGCGATTAAGCTGAATAATGGCCCAGATAAAAACTAGCGGATGTTCTTAATTAGATTTTGGTTTACTGACCCTCCAAAACACATTCATAGACGCCAGATTAAGAACCCTTGCTCTATCTCGTGCTCTGTGCTGGTGTTCTATGAAATGTGGATTTACATTTGCAGTTTTATTGTTTAAAATAACACGCTTTTAGCGTGATTGTTTGTAGAAACCGAATATAAATGCAAGCGGGATTTTCATAAGTGTTGTTTTAGGTCGTGTGGTTTACTTGTCTGAATGTATAAATTGATAGTTTAAGAAGAGCTTGCAGAAACTCAAACTTAAACTGGGTTGATCTCACTTCTACAACTGAATTTTTAATAAGATGCAAGTTGAGAATGTAAGGATAAAAAGTACTACAGTGTAGGAGTCCTGAAGTTTCGAATGCAGATTTTTTTCTTCTGCAGGTCAGTACCATCGAAAAAATCTTAACATGCCGAAGAAGCTCCCTAAGCGCAACGGAGGCCCAAAGGACTTCGTCCACGACAGCCCCATCACTGAAATGGGGATGCAGCAGGTGCGTGCAAGCGTCTTATCGCTCACAGCAAACGCGGTCGACTGTTTTACTCGAAAACGCGCGGGTCTCGCAGATATGCGACCTGCTCGCTCACTCACAAGTTCGCTCTCGCCAGCGCCGAGCGCGCCTCTGCATTTAATGACGTCGACACTTCCCGTGTCTGCACCTTGATCGAAAACAACACTAGGAATGCACGTTGCTTCATATACTCACGGCAGAAGACCAGTGCAAGATATCGTGTGATGTTTCAGTCAACTACGGCCACATCCGGCTTGTGCGCGCCGTCATCAACCTGTTTAACTACAGGATATGCTTAATTGATTGAGGCGATTTTTAACAGTCGTAGTGACCCGGCCTTGTGCGTTCGCTTGCTGGACTGTCATTTAATTCGTTTCATCCGTTCCGCTCTCGACTTAAACGTATGTTCTTGTTGAACTTTCGTTGCGCTTGTAATGGATGAAGAAGGTTATAATTGTGACGGCGTTGGGTTTTCGGCACACATAAACTCAGACAGCGGATACCACGCGATGGATGACTGTCGTTTCACGGAAGAAACCACGTAACCGACGCTCACCCGTTTTAATGTTGTTTCCCGGAAGCGTGCTCTGACCTGCTGCGGCGCGACTGTGATCAAACCAGCAATCGAAACGAGTGGTGCGAGAGTTTCATTTGAAAACTCAAAGTCGCTTATGTCAACATGCAATTTTGCGTTAAACTTAAACCTTCGCGAGGTGGAAGTCAAGTTGCTTAAATTTGCTACGAACTTGGTATTTTCCAAAATGAAACCAACACACCACTATGACGCTGTCGATGACTTGGCACCAAAATTAACGCGAAGAAGTTGCAAAAGAGAAGTGATTTCATTTCAAATTTCGTACCTCGTTTCTTTTGAATAAGTTGCGAAATCTGATGCAATCATTGCTGAAAATGGCTTCGGGCCGCTGTTGCCATGCTTCATTTTTTTAAATTAAGTGCGTTTTCGTTCTTTAACTGCAAGAACAAGAAATGGCGAACACGTTCGCTTCTTTTTTCCCAATCAGGCTTGGTTTTTCGCACTTGCTGCCCACAAACTGTCATTGATGATAACCAGACAGTGAATTCAGTAAAAGTCTGAACTATAACGGAAACGACTGTGAGTACATCCCGTAAGATCGAGAAGCGATAGTAAGTGATATTTCTCATCACCGTCTAAGTTTATTGAATGCAGATAGTTTTTCATATTTTCCTGTTAGGAACTTGACGCCCTCAACAACTTTCAATTTGAAGCGATTCATTTTTAAGGTTGTAGCTTGCTACGCTACAGTTTACCGTTCTATGTGAAAATAACTATCAGTTCGAAGAAGGACATGAATACTGATTCCCCATTTGGCATAGCTTGTGTTGGCGCCGCCAACGCTGTTTTTTTTCGCTGAGACATTTCGGTCATTTTTTGCTGAGACATTTCGGTCATTTGTCTCACAGTTATATTAAAATTGGCCGTAACAGTGTTCATTAGCCTATATCTTCAGACATTCTGACCGAAATGACTTAATTTTTTTCGGTCGTTTCAAAAACGTTTCGGTCTATGACCGAAAAAATGACCGAGAAAAACAGGTTGGCGGGCACAGTTTCAATGCAAAAATGCCGCCACCAGATGCGAAAGAATAGTTTTGTGCAGAAGCTATCGTTTGTGATTTCCTTGCTTGAGTTTTTCTACTGACATCAGCTTTGAATATTTCAAACAACGTGATGCACGTTTTGCGCAAAAATTGAAGTATCACAGTTGAGGCTTTGCAATTGGTAGTTTTCTTCCAGGCTTTATTTCCCCCCAACTTCACATTCTTGCCAGTTGAAGAAAAGATACCGAATTAAAACCTTATGGTTGTACGTACTCCTTTGGTAGCAGTTTGATTGTCAATGGTATTCGTTTACCTTTTACTTTCCAGTTCATATGCGTTGAAAATTTCAGGCAGCGTAACGGTGCTCAGAATGAAAACTAATAATGTCGTCGCGCGTTTCTTTATACAAGACACCGTGAATAAAAGTAGTGAGCTTACAGTGCGAGCATTCATAGAGAAACCGTTTTCCATCGGTGTTTACGTGTAGGTGAAGTTAGTTCGAAAAAGTGCATGGATTTACAAGAGAAAACTATTCGAAACGTCGCTGTTGTATTTGTATTCAGGCACCGAATTAATCAAATGCATTTTATACCTTACATTTTGGCGTCGATTTCGTCTGTTTGATTCGACCCACTTGCTTATTGCGAATTAACTCTTCAACACACGCTGAAATCATGCGACCACCCTGGAATCTAGTGCAGAAAAAGATCGAACTGATTCCCAGCAGTTCTTTGCTTTGCGCCAATTGTGGTTCGTCTTGCCCAACAGTTCCGGTTCGGAGCTTCTGAAAGAGAAGTCAGTTTGGTTTAATAGTGAAAAATCAGTAAAACGCCTTAAAAAACTCTGGATTTAGTTCCTTTGTAATTCAATGTGAGAAACTGACCTTGAGAACGAATGTTAAAAATCTTGGTTCAGAAACAGTTACAAGCCGTTTATAGATTTGGAAAGAATTTAAAGTGATCAATGTGACTCGTACACGGAAAAGAAAGAACTTAGGTGATCAATGTGACATTGGAAAGAACTTAAGTGATCAAGTGACTCGTACACGGTCTACGGCTGACATGCGTTTAACTAAGGTACAACGGGCTCGAACAATTTATTGTTCGGTGACAACGACCGCGTGCTGAATTGCCAAAGCACGCTGCAGTGCGTGCAAAGGTGTAACTGTCGATCAACCAAATGCAGTGATGATCGGCAGCGTATTGGAGGCGCTTGAAATTAGTGTTTTCGGCATTCAAAACTGAATTGTTTGGGATTGAGGTTAGGAACCCAGCCTATGGAAACGACGTTGCAATAGAGGCAAAAAAGTTGTGTTGACTGTGACGCCAACATGTTCGTTTTCACAACTGTACCGTGTTACCCGAATAACGTTAGATTTGATCATCACTTTTCAAACTACCTATAGTTTTAAAAGGTCCTCTACTTCATACCTTTTACGAGAGTATTCTTGAACAGCAGTCAAAGGCGCAGCCAGGGGGGGGCTGAAGGGGCTCAAGCCCCCCCCCC
>JGI24021J15306_10002550_pt1 | contig 19841 bp, 10 predicted proteins | sample Ectturendosymbi1_FD_15306 | JGI IMG/M metagenome (IMG submission 15306)
AAAATTAAACATACATTATTGTGGAAATCCAGTGTAAACTCATCTTTTCTTGTCCCTTTTACGGATTAGTCTCTTTTTTATGGTTAAACTGACTTAGGCTAACAACCTTTGTGCATTCAGTGTAGTTTAACACCAGCTTCGTAAAATAAAAATGTCTCGATTCCATTTGTGCAATCATGTCCGCGCAACTTCTGTTAGCAGTTGCACATGTTTAAAGAATTCCTAAAGCAAAACTTGATACACACACGACCTTTCGTCATCCTCGCATTTCGAACTGTCTCCTCCAGATATTAATATTTACAGTGATAACTACGGCAACCAAAAGTCAATAAAGTCAAAAATTTTCTGCTTTTTTTAAAGCTTATGAAACGCCCACAAACCAAATTTCACGCTCATACCACAAGGGGCTCCCAAGTTATTAGGTCAAAAAAAGTCAAAATTTATCATTAGGTCAAAATTTATCTTTGGGTCAAACTTTTCTTGCAACACAGTTTTTTTCTCTTTATCGATATTTTGTTGAAACTACAACAACAGATATTGATATACTTTTGCACGTATTATTGTAATTCTGTAGTAATAATGGGTTTGTTGCGATTTCTGACGTAATAATGTTGTTTTTCTCACTAGTGGACGATTGTAGGATATGCGTGGTTAAGGCAAGAAACGTGGTCTTACAGCACTCGGTTTGTTAAATGCTCAATCCATAATACATATAGTGTTTCAACTTTATGATGTTCTCAAGTTTGACTCTACTGTAGTCATTAATGTACATATAAATATATCATCCCTCAAAGTCAAATAACCATTTTTTTTTCGAAGCACAGAGTGGATGAATGTGCTTCTATTTTGCAGTTGCAAACGCAGAAAATTTAAAGGTCAAAATAAAGTCAAAATGTGTAAATTATAAAGTCAATATTTTAAGTTTTTAGGACAAAAAATTGGTTGCCCTCGTGATAACCCTACGTAACTGACTCACACAGATTTTCACAATGCCAAACAGCATTTAATGAGAACACTAGCGTACGGAGGGGGAGGCCACTGTGCCATGGCCACCCCCTCAGACCCTAAAAATAAAAACATGTAAAAACAGTATTGTCTAAAACGTGCTTCCAGAATGCACAAAATGCGAATTTTTAAGTGTAATTTTGCAAAATTTTCCAGGGGGCATGCCCCCGGACCCCCTAGAATGGTCGTGCCTTCGGCACTTCCCCTAAACTTGATTTGTGACGTCACACGATTGTAACGAAACTTGGCCACACCCTCGGAAATTTTCTGCGTACGCCACTGAATGAGAATATGGAATAGCACTTGTTGACCGAATTTCTGGTAAATTCTGCCCTGAGTTTGCTGCAATGGCAGATATGGGAAATCTTTTATGCTATGAAACTTCAAACCCTCTTATTATTCGTTATACAGATGGAGTGTTCGAAATTGCCTCATACATCGTTTGCATTTCATTGATGGACAGAATAGGAAGACGACTTCTCCTTACGGTGATGCTGCTGCTTGCTGGAATAGGCTTAATCGCAAGTGTAATTGTGAATGAGTACGCTGGAAAAAATCAAAGTAGGTTTTTAAACGTCTTAGAGATATTTTTTTTGGTATAGAGCTGTGACAAATATGGGCGTCCGCAGGAGGGGCAAAACAGGCCTTTGCCCTCCTGGAAATTAGAGTAGGAACCACAATTTTTGAAAACCTAAATTCAGCAACTTAATTCGGATTAATTGATTTAATTCTTGCAATGACAGTTTATTTGCCTGTACGTCACCCACACTGCGCAAGAGGCAGTTTCACTGTCCTGGTGTTATGCAGCGACGACCTTGCAATTCGCTCATGTCCGCTCCTTTGCCTGCAGAGGCAGGTTGGGAATCTTACGAGCGTATTTTTCTACTGTTGGTCTTTATTGCGTAACAATAAAATGGCAGCAAATCTTCAAAGTTTCACTTCAAGTTACGGTAGCGGGCGTTTTGCCACATGCGAATGTTGGACGCAGGTAATGCAGCGAGACAATGAGCGCTGATAGCGGTAAGCCACGTAGTTTTATATTGTGTGAAAAGAAGCATGAGTGAATCTGTAGCAATGCTTCCACAAGTTTGAAAATTCCATTGTTAGTGTGAAACTAAACGCTTGTCCGGTTAATGTATGATGACGAGGTTTCACGGTGAAAGAATTGAAAGGGAAATTGATTGTTTTGAACGAGATCTCAGACGTTTTCAGCTCTTGTTTCCAAGTGACGCTGACAAGTCATGCTAGGTAAAATGAAGTAATAATTGGGTTTTCGTTAAAGACCACGGCATTGCTTCTTTCGTTAAATACCATTGCAATTTGCTTCTTTATAAAGAAGTAACCTGCTTGAAAAATCTCCAGATAGTCTGCTGTGCAACTTATCCCAATATACCTGACTTTTGCTGCCAACGAAGTTCATTTTTTGTGACTATTACTGTGAAATTGAGCATTTTCTTCATGGTGCAGAAAGGGTAAAGCGTTTTGTGAACGTCCTTTTTCAATGCACTGTCAGCAACCTGAAAAGTATAAGCAAAATGTCGACGTTGCCCCCTCTGGAAAAATTTCTGCTGACGCCCACGGTTAACGATCATTGAGTTAACTTCGGCTGTGACCTTAATGCTCTCAAAACAAAGAAACCGCTTGTTGATTCAAAGACGAGGTGATCTACGACTGTATCTCACTAAAATACATCCTAATATTTCGAAGCTTTGTGAAGGCCGCCAGGCACATCCATCACACTGAACTGGTGACCATGATATGTATCGATTTCTTTAAATAAAATTCTTTAAAAATACCACCTTGTGTTTGCTGTATCAGGCTTGGGGGCGATGACGATGTGTCGAGAGTGAAAAGGGGGCGATTGAACAAAAACGTTTGAGAAACACTGTTTTAGATGGTGGGACACCACCACCAGACGCCCCCAAAATGGCCACCCCAAAATTGAGCTAGATCAGCTCGGAAGACCACCACTTGAAACCTTTTGCAAAATGTGCAGCATAACCCCAGGAACAACACTGTTAACAACACTGTTGCAGAATAAAAAAATCTGAGTCCGGTCAAACACTGTGCCTTTTCATCAGCGCAAACTTATAACCTTTCGCCTACTACTAATCGAAGTAAGCTTTGCTTAAAACCTTGCACACAGGGCCTGTTAATGGTAGAAATACGCATGTTTATGACTAACTGGTATTAACTAGCCCTAGTTTAATATTCTCCTGCAAGGCAGACGTTCACATTACTAACCTGCCATAAATTTTGTATGGCACGTATAAGCTACAAATAACAATAAACATAGAATAAGATGTACGTGGTCGGAGCATGTCATCTACTGCATAATTTACTAAATGGATTACTCTGTCGGTATTAGCTTTGGAATTATCGCTCAAAACTCGGCCAACCGCTATGGGCGTCGGAAGGAGGGGACATTTTGAAAATTACAGCAACAAAAGGTTGTTTTCTTAGTTTCGAGTGTGCAAAGCCAAATTTCACCACTCCCCCCTAGAAAAATTTTGGAAAAATCCCCTAATGGCCTCCCCCTGGAAAAAATACTTCCGACGCCCATGCCATCCGCGTTACACAACTAACTCCACCTTGATGTCTGAATAGCATGCTACGCAATGTTAGAGATTCAGTCATAAGCAAAAAGAGATCTGACATTTGTGCGATGCAAAATATGAGAAGACTATCTCACGTAATTTATGGGGCACCTGACTAGATAACCTCTGTGTTTTTTCCGTGCCCCGGCGTTTTCTTCTGTTTTAGCGATTACATTAATCGCAATTAATTCAGTACCGCCAAATAAATCTATCTATCTATCTATCTATCTGGGCAAACCATGATAAACTTCGCAAAACAATCCCTGCACTGATACAGTGATAAAGTACAAGTCGCAGTTTTGTACGCCACAACTAGGCATGTAAGAAGCTTGACGTTAAACACTCCAAACAATGAATGCTGATCCTTTGCGTTCAAACGCGTTTATTATATCACAACCGAAAAAAAATTACCAGGCAATATAATTCCTGTTCAAAGAGGAAGTTGTGGTAATCTCCCCTGTTCCTCAATTTTTTCTGCAAACCGCGACGATATCGCTGTAATGCAATTTCAGACACGGTTTTAAAAATAACTTAAACGACTGAAAAGAAAACGATTCGGCAGAAAACGGGCTCACGTTTACCTTTAAATGGAAACTGAAGAAACACCCCTACATGAAAAAGACACACAATTATGAACTTTTACAACATTACCTTTATCCAAAACAAAATTCTGTGAATCCTAGTATTTTGTAATTCTGTGTATTTTTCATGTATATTTGCTTGTGTATTTTGTATGTATATTTACTTTTCGCATTTTTTCTTCCCTGTGCACATCCCATTCTTTTCGGCATGAAATCACACTCCATAGTTTTTTTCTGTTCAGCTTTGTTTTTTCTTTTGTACCTTTTGTATTAATTATTTTTTCTTACTTTTTTTTCATGTTTTGTTTAAACATATTCTTAACCACACCTAATTCCTTCAATTAAATTTGATCCACTCATCTGTGTACATAGGCATGCGCTTTCATCATTTTCTTCACCATGTTCTGTGTTTGTTTGTTTTCCTAATTGTGGTTGTTTCATTTCCAAGTGTTGTTTTTCAACACTTCTCAAAAACTGAAAAACAGGGTTGGTTGACTAGATGACCACCATGGTCCCTCACCAATCCTATATGACACAGCACCCCTCTGTGTTTACACTGAACAGCTATTGCGCCATTGCATTTTCATTTGCTCTAATGTTCACTAATGATTGGTTTGCTTAGTGTAACGGCTTCTTGTAGTGCTTCTGCTTAATTGTTGACTGAGCCAAGGGAGCCATATGAAACAATAAACCACTGAACCATTGGAAAAAGCAACTTGGTTCTAGTGCTTCCTCTATATTTTAGGGGGTTAAAACTTGTTTCGGGGGTTTTAATTCATCCAAACCTCGCCGTGGTTACATATTCGGTGACATAAAATCTCACAAGCATCTGGCAACCCTGGTTCTTGGGGTTATGCTGGACATTTTTCAAAAGGTTTCAAGTGGTTACCTTTCCAGTTGATCTAGCTCAATTTTGGGGGTATTGTTAAGTACTCCCCATGACCACAGCCACCAGGTGTGACACGACAGACCACCAGTTCCTTGTACAGGAAGCTATACTACATGACGCGACACCATTAGAAGTTGGTTACCTTTCCAGCTAACTTGGACCCTCCCGGCTCCCGCTCTAATACCACATGTTTGGTTCCCTTTCAAAACAGACCTGTTCCAGACAGACCACTCATAACTCTTAACAATCCACTTGAAAGTTAAAACAGACCGTGTTCCAAACAGACCTGTTCATAACAAACAACTCGAAACAGACCACGCTCATAAAAAACACTCATAACAGGCTAATTGATAACAGACCACGTTCATAACGGACCACGTTCATATCAGAAAACGTTCAGAACGGGTCTGTTATGAACGTGGTGTATTATGAACAGGTCTATTTTAAGCGGACACCGACACATGGGCGTCGGAAGGATTTTTCTGGGGGGTTCCATGAGGGGATTTTTCCAAAATTTTTTTAAGGGGAAAAGTAGTGAAATTTAGTTTTGCACACTTGAAACTAAGAAAACAACCTTTTTTGCTGAAATATTCAAATTTCAGGCGGGCCAAGGCCCCCCTTCCCCCCTTCCAACGCCCATGAACCGACACATTTATCTCCGTGTTCTTTTCATGTAGCTGCGCGTTCCTTGTTAGAGCTATGCCTGCATATGTCTACTACGTTGCGTGTGGGAGTGAAGACGTTATACAATACAATTAGACTCCCACTTGGTAAGCTCAACGTTCCTTTATCTTTTTGCTTGAATAACACCTACTGAGCCCCACGTGGGTAGGTTATTATCAGGCTTGTCCGTGGAAAGGGGATTCTCACTGGATTTGCCCCATAATACTGGATGCGTCAGTGCATTTAAATTTGACCTAAGTCCCATCGTTTGTAATTTTATTCACACAGCAGACATTTGCTGAATTTCAATGCTATTATACTGTATATGTTCACAGTCACAGCGCAGTAAGTGTTACACGCAGAAGCTCAGTGCCATGGAGGACTGATGCAAGGGTCCCGAAACCAATCCCGTCGCCACGGGGGTGTTTGGTGGGCTTAGCCCCACAAACAAAGCCCCAAGCCCCTTAAATTGAAATGTGAAACACTATAAGTTAGTGGAATTTTTGTCAAATTTGAATGTCAAGGCCCCTGCACGAACGTAAAGACCCGTATTGACGACTTTCTAGCGACGGTTCTGCCCAAAAGTAAGGTCGATGGGCCCTGTTTTTGGTGACAACTAAGTAAGGGCAACCCGTTTTTAATTTTATCTCCTAAGTGGAAATTTTGGAACGTTTTCACTACAGCTCTGCAGAAGCTAAACCGTAGACACGCTCATGATATAAAAAAGTTACTTTCTATTACTAGTTTCGCGGGAATACCATGAGATGGGCAGTCACACGTTTCCATGGAATGGGACAGAAAAAGTAACCCATGGACAAGTCTGGTTTTTATAGTGCAATATACTCACGATACCGATTTAAACCGTTGTATATAATTTGCACACCCTACTATTTGCACCCCGGCCATAGATGCTCTCAGTAGCGTAGCCACCCAAAACTTTGGGGAGCCAAAATATTTGATTTTAGGCGAATAACATTATTTTGTTTGGGATACCGCCTCTCAAAGCACAAAATGACTATATTTTCTAAAAATTGGGGGGCATGGCCCGCAGGGCCACCTAGCTACACCTATGGTTGCTCCCAACGCTAGCTCCCTTCTTTTTCATTTCACTCTGCCGAAAGCGACTGTACAGACCCAAGTTACTTACGAGTTGCTTTGACAAATATCGTGTAGGCTAATCAAAGCAAGCTATGGGAAAAATGTTAACTTAGCAGAGTACAGCTTGTTTATTAACGTTCACTTCTTTATTCATATTTGTTTACAGTCTCTGTGTGTTTTTTCATGAATTTCCCAGATATGGGTGGCACGGAGAAAACAGCACTTTAAACCGGAAATATATGTTGAGGCAACGATGATCCTGACAGAAACTTTAACCTACAATGTAGTCGGTTTAGCAGTGCAGTTCTCGCAATGGAAATCTGCTATACGCTGTGAAAAACATGACTAAGTACAGTAGGCTACAACGGAAAGACGTTAATGTGATTGCATGTGTTGCAACGTATACACTCACTGACAGAGCATATAGGAAAACGTTCTTCGAACTGTGATAGACGCCACATGGTCTCCGTACTCGTAGCGCATAAAAGAGCAAACTGGCATCAGTAGGTGTTAGGCGAGGGCTCGGTCGATAGGGCGATCTCTATTGTTGCTTGCTGCGACCACGTGTGAACTTGGCGTTCTTACCCTTGTGGATTCGCGTCCCGAAGGCACGCAGCAGGACAAATACAAGACAAAATTTTGCCAACTATTAAAACTATTGCAAACACAAACAAGAAGATTTGCTTTTTCAGGTTTGATAACCACTGGAGTGGTGTTTGCGTTCACTGGGAAATTCGGTATCTCTGGTTCCTATGCCATAATATACAATTTCACGTCAGAGTTGTATCCCACTGTTGTGAGGTAATGCTGTATTTTTAAACTCATGCCGTGATTTGTATGAATTAAAGCGTGAATTGAAATAGAACTCCCTTTTAGAAGCAACAGCCTTGGAAACGGGTCTTTGTTTTCCCACATTGGTGGCATCGTCGCTCCGTTCATCATTTCTTTACAAGATTACCTGTCCTGGCTTCCAAACACCATATTCGGTGTTCTAGGTGAGATTACTGCAATTTGATCCACTGTCGGACAGAAAAAAGCATCACGAGTTACTTGTCACAGCATTCTCTGCAAAAAAGCCGCCACGCAGTTTTACGAAAATGGTGCACTTAATTTGTGTTGCTAACATTTTGCTGTCTTTTCGCCATACTGTATTCAATAACGTCTGTCTTAGAAATTAAGACAAGGGTTGCATCAATTCTCACCAGTATATGACGTGCTACATTGCGCAAATTTGACTCATTGCAAGAAGCATGTACAATATTGTTTCTTCCATTTAGCAGAACTCAGAGCCGGATTAACAATAGTGGCAAATGTAGCAATTGCTACAGGCCCCGCGCTTTTGGGGCCCCGCGGTCTTCTGTAATAAATCTTATTTATTACATTAAATAGATTTTTTTCAGTCTAGGAAGTCAGTAGTTTGCTAAGTTTGCCGTAAGTAGTAAACGAAGATTTTCAATTGAGCGCTCTTTGTACCCAGAATTTCTTGTTTGATTTTATGTGCACAGTCCGTAACAAAAGACATGAGATTGCGGTCAGCAGTGTTGCCATTTTAGCTGAAATGCTGCTAAGTCTAGGATTTTCTCACTGTTAGCTGTAAAATTTTCAATCTAGCATTCAGCTGATTTTCTAGCAGGATTTTACCAACCATTTGGCAGGTTTAGCAGGTAAAATTCCTGATTAGACATCTGTTTCAACACTTTTTCAAGATGAAAACTTCTAAACCTTCTTCATCAAAAAATATAATTCTTTTTCATGACGTTCTTAATTAGGTAACGCCAGGACAATGCACAATCAGCTGCCTGCAAGTGCAATTATTAGGAATTTTGATTATGATGCAACGAAGCTGCTTCAAGCGTATGATTGGATCATAGTAACACGTAATTAGATGGCTTGGTGAAGCCTAAATGATTTGCTTGTGTGCTTAGTGACCGCGTTAGGTTAAAAGACAACATTGGTAGAATATGTTTTTATCCAACAACACATGTGATATTTCCAAGTGGTTTCGTTACGCTAGTAAGTAGTAATGTCTGGTAGTGGTAAGTAGTAATGTCTTTTTATCCCACGACACATGTGATATTTCCAAGTGGTTCAGTTACGCTAGTAAGTAGTAATGTCTGGTAAAAAAAACTTCCTGGCAAACCAAAACTACCAAAAGTTTTGACATATATGGTTGCAAGATTCAGAACATGGCTCAGTGCCCAGGGGCGTAACGAGGGGGGCATAATTCCCCGGGCGCCGAGTTACTATTGGAGGGCCAAATAACTGCGGGAAGCACCGAAAAGTCCCAACATTGTGACAACTCACAAGTACTTTCTTCAATACAGTGAATGTGCTTCCGAAAGATCTCAGGTTCGAACATTGGGGCGCCAAACTTGCTTCTTGTCCCGGGCGCCATTTAACCTCGTTACGCCCCTGTCAGTGCCTATTCTGCTGATTCAAGAAAAGCTTTTTGCCAAGTTGGCAAGCTTTTTGCCAAGTTGGCATAGCGAAACATTGTGAGCTTGAAACGCATAACTGGTAGCAAAAGCACTCAGATAAGATTAAAGAACTTTTTGAATGTTCCCTAATGTAACACAAAGTTTTGAGTAACAAAGACCAGACTTAGAAAGTTGTAGGGCTGAAGCTATGCTCAGATTGTTTATTGCTGAGCATTGTGCTGCTGTAAACATGCAATCATTTGAAAGAGATCGTCAAGAACTGTGTGTCATACAAAATACGAGGTAAGCTGCAATTACGTTCCTCAAAATGTTGGATGAAAGAAAATTGTGGGCCGAAAAGTGTGGTGGCCAAGACCGTCATTTTCAGCCCTTGCTCATTGGGAGCAAGCGCAAGACGAAAAACTAATATACTGTATAATTTCATAGGTATCTTTTAATCATCATTAAAATAGCATATTTTTTAACAGAATTTAACTGCTTTTAGCAGATTTTAGCTGATATTTTTGTGACAAGACTTTGAGTGGAATCTGGCAGCTTTTTGTGACACAGTGTAGCAGTTTAGGTTGCAACCATCTAGCAACACTGGCGGTCAGCACGATACACTCAGACTATCATGTCACGATGTGAACTGGAGAGATCATGCAGAGAGTAAAGCTAGAAACACGGATGCCTTGCCCACAGACGTTTTGATTTAGCAGTTGTTGAGGTGTTTTTTTAACTTAGGGCCCGCGCTCTATAAACGCTACCTTAATCTGACACTGGTAGAACTTCAATCCAGCAAGAGCTGTTTTAATACAAGATATGGTAGCCTATGTTCTTTAGCAACTGCTTGACTCATTACAGCATGGATTCCGGAAATTTTTAGCAGTTCTGAGCAGTTTCTTTATCTCAATACCGTACATTAAAAATTTCCTTTTCATGGTTAAGGTAGTACAATCCTTTTGTTATAGATTTTTGATGATGCTTCCCAAATGTTCAATGGTATTTTAGCCGGTTAAATTTTCGGGCCACTCAAGAACTTGAAAGCCTTTTTCGTCAAAAAGCTTCATCACTTTTTTGCGGAATGAAAGTGAGCCAAATATTTTGAAAAATATCCCTCAAACCGAAGCACCACTTCCATTTCCTCTCACAGCTTTTTGCTTCATTTCCACACGTTCGTCGTCCGCGCTTGCCATCTCTGTAACATGGCAAGTGATCTAGCACCTCGAAAGCTAATACAACCCCAAGACATTTTGGGGGTGTTTGACATTTTGAAACATTATCTGATCGTTTCTCCATCACTTCTGACATGTCGACAGTGTTGACCTGTGCGTCAGAAAACGATAAACCTTGCTTAGCCAACAACATTTCCTTAACAGAGTCTGTTTATAGCGATTTTATTTTTGTTTTAACATGATTAACAAGTGAAAATATCATTTATACTGATGTGGAAGAGTGCGGCAAATCCGTAAGCTTGGTCATACTATCAGAGAATATTCCAAAATACGAGCTATCGAAGCCGTTTTTGACATTGCAAAGAGAATGCCTGAATTGAGAGATAAATTTTTTGGCCAAGGACACATCTTTAAACTGTCGAAATAACCTCCAGTCATCATCTAAATAACCCAGCTGGTATTCAGGCACAAGCAGGGTTGCTAGATTGGTCTTTTTAAGCCAAATTTCAGAAATTTGGCCTCGTTCCAAGTTGGTTGGCTTAAAATGTTTTAGTTGGCTTTTTGGCCTTTTTTGGCTTCTTCTCAAGTTGGTTGGCCTTAAAAAATTATTTTGGCCTTTTGGCTCTTTTTTGGCCTTTTTTCGATGAAATAAGTTGCTGTGAAGGAAAACATAACTATTCCATTTTTTGCGACAACAAATTTGCAAATTTTTTGTGGTAATGCTATATATATTAGACCGACCCCGCGTTCTGATATTAGTAATATTTTGCGTAATTACTGGAAATGCGTGCACTCACTGCATTGTGTAGTGTGTATTGTGCTGTAGGCACTAAACAAGCTCAACGCTTGCAGACAGTGCGTCTCCACGATTCAAATGTGACAATGACGTTGAGAAGTGGAAGGGCGATAATGATTCTGGTCGTAAACATAGAGCGAAAGGGAGATGACTTTCGTATGGGTGCAGAAAGTGCCGATGGAGCAGTATGCAACGGTAGCACTATTATACCCACAGTGTGCAATCTCACAAACCATACAAAGTCAGGGAAGCATCAGTAAGGAGTTCCAGTACAATGCCAAGAAAGATTTAATCAGATATTCGAAGAAAAAAAATTTAGATTCTTGTAATGTTAATGTTTTTAGTGACAAAGGAATGACAAAACCCCAAATACAGTTTGGTTTTTTTCTGGCCTTTTAAACATTCGGTTTTGCCTTCCTCTGGCCTCTTTTTAGCATTGTTTGGGATTTTGTTTAAATTTTCATCTGGCAACCCTGGGGACAAGATGGGGAAATGTAGGGCCACATTTGCTATTTAACTAAGATTTTTTGAGATCATGAGCTGCAGGTTGCAGCAAGAGCTGAAATACCTAAGGTAGCAACAACTCTATTTTCCTCCAGTGCAGAGGTGTCAATGTCAAACTCAAATTGACAGTGGGCCAAAATATAAAAAAATTGAGTTCAAGCCGAGGGCCGGACTGGTTCAGTGCTTATTGAAAACATGAAATAATTGCACATATTGAACCTGGGCCTCACACAGCCTTATTGCGCTGTCATTAACCAATAAATTAACTAAGTGAAACACATAAAATCAGTTGCAATATTTTCTTTTGCTCAGTCAATAATTTCAGGTGAAAACGTTTTTTAACAGGCAAACTGCAACAACTTCAAAAATTAAATATGTCCCAAGTTAGCAAGGTAAATGCAAAATGAAACTGGAGGCAATACAGACTTAATGTGCAATATATTTTCTTGTGGCTCACAGTAATTTCAAATGAACATGTTTTGCAACTGTCAAACAGTAGAATCATGTTTTCTTCAACAATCAAACATGTCCCGAGTTTGTAGCAAGATAAATTCAAAAAATTAACTCCATGCATTACAAACTGATAGTGCATTATTATATGCTTACGCCTCTTTCAGAGTCTATCTGCAACTCTTCCAGTCTATTTCATTCAACTGATGAAAGGCCACAGGAAAACAACCAAAAATGATGTCTATCAAAGGAAAAAAAATGTCCTGTGAAAATACGTTAAAGCTCTGTCTGCTGCTCGCTAATGCTCACTTGTCTGACCTAGATACTTGGTGTCTCATCTTGTATATAAGTTCATCGATGTTTGGGGTCATGATCTGAGCTAAGTAAAATCCTCAAGATCAGGGGCTGACCGAGGTTGGATGGCGCCCGGGGCAAAAAAACAAGTTTGTCGCCCCCATGTTCGAACCTAAAGTCTTTTGGGAATAAATTTACCGTACTGTAGAAAGTAACAGTAACATTGTTGAGAATTTTTGGCGCCCCCCAGTGATTCGGCGACCGGGACATTATGCCCCTTGCCCCCTCGCTACGACCCTGCTCAGGATTGAGTGAAGGTGTTCATCAGTAAGACGATTCCCGTGTGATGTTTTGTTTGGCTTCATCAAAGACAACAATAGCAACCCTTGCCTGGTCCATTCAACGCCAGAGTACTGCTTTCCTGTATGATGCCACAGTGCTCATACCCGCCTCATTGACCCTGCCATTAACGACGCCTTGCGAATTCTGACTGGATGCCTACGTCCCACACCAGTGGACAACTTTCCTATTCTCGCAAGCATCCAACCTGCTGAGCTTCGTTGCAAGGAGCTACACTCTCTAGCATACGAAGCTCAGCTGCCACGGAGCCTGGACACCATCTCCACTCAGCACTCACCTTTCCACTGGGTGCGAATGCACGGCGTCTGAAATCGAGACGCCCATTTGTTCTCGCCGCAGAACAACCCATTTTTTCATTTCATCTGACAACAACAACATACGTGCGGCGCACTGGGCGGATCACCAATGGAAGGCGGAGTGACTGGACAACCTTTCGAGACACCGTACTTTCATCCCCGACACCGGTACCCACCCTTTGTCTGGAAAAGTGTGCCCCTTGTATGTGTAGTGTCCCCTCAAAAATCTATCTTTTGTTGTGCCGACTTTGGTTCTACGATTGCCTTAGATCACGATTGCCTTAAATTGCCTTATCCCTAAACAATCACATTACGTAAGATGTCCGGCCCTTGGACTGTTGTGCAATAGTTTATGTGGCCGTCGGACAAAAAAGTTTGGAGATCCTGGTATAGAGCTTCAGCAAGCAATCTCTAGGGGAAATCTAGTGAAAAACAAGCAAACATAGGATCCAATACTGTACTGACAATCTTGCTTTTCATGGCGGTCTTGCGTTGTAGCGAGCTTTTCATCAATGACAAATTGTACATCGAAGTACCGTTTTTTTCTTTTTCTTTTTTATTTTGTAACCGCTTTCATACAGACGGCCTGCATCTCTCTCACTGCCAGGTGCACAATATTGTCCTGTTGCTACTGTGCTGATAAGAGTCCAGAGTAGACATTTGCATTTCCGCTCGTTTCAAGGCAAATAGTGAAGTTATGCCTCTGCGCAGTTTCGCAAATTTTTAGTTAATATTGAATCGTCGTAGGAAAGAGTTGCGCGAGGCCCCCAAAAGCGCGGGGCCCTAGGCCATGGCCTAATTAGTCGATAATTAATTGATTGATAATTTGCCAAAAATCGATAATTGAGTCAGGTTTTTTTTAAGGAAAATGTTATGTAGCAGGTATGGACCTGTAGGGACCCGTTTTTCTCCGATTCTAGCGACCCGATGACAATTTTCTCTGATTCTAGGGACTCAAATCAAGTCCCTAAAACACCTTTAAAAAAACCCTGATTAAGAAAATATCCCCTGTGGGATTAGTTAATTAATTTGTTGTTTTTAGGCTATACCTTGCCAACCACTAACGTTAATTGGTCAATCAAGGGCTTTAATGATGCGGTTTTTCGCTTAAATTATTTTACAAGAAACACCGGTTAAATTTACACTTGAACTTTTTTATCTGGCATTGATTACATCATGCAAAAACCTTCAAATCTTCCTCAGCCTGGACGTCACACCAAAAAAGCTTCAAACCCAAAAGTTCCCGAATTTTATAACCTCAAACCCAGCGGACCTTCTGCTTCTACAGAGGGTTTGCACAGCTCTCCAGCTCTGTCGGTCGGCAAGTTATGACTTGGCAAAATCCTAACCACAAATGTGGCGTTACGGTTCTCAAAAGGTTATGTATATGTATCTTTTCAAACTCTTTGATCTGTTTTGTTTGATTATGCTTCTTAAAATACGAAGAGCTTTGGATGTTGACTTGAAAAAGAACATTAGTTTTTCTGCTAGTTTGTTTTCTTGCTGCAGCAACAGTCAACATATACTTTTGTAAATTACAGCAATAGCAGCTGGACTGATTGCTCTAACTTTGCCTGAAACTAGTGGACAAACCATGCCAGAATCTCTTGAGCAAGCAGAAATATTCTACAAAACTGGAAAAGTTGAATCGACGTTGAAGGAAGATGGGCTAGAAACGTAAGTTCTGGCACCCATAAAGTCAAATCCTAAATGCAGAAAAAAACTTCGTGTTTTCATATTGTAAAATTGTGTTAAATAGACTAGTACATGTTAATGAACAGAGTTGGATCAAACTCACGTTGCGAATGAGCTGAACGTAATTCAATCAAAGTTTTAATTTAATTGTAATTAGAATTGTAATTGAGATCTTTGGTTTGTTTGTAACAACAATTTGTAGTAGTGTTTAATCTGGTGTAATTTTTATTTCAGAGATAGTTATTAGTTCACCTTTGAAATAGCGTTTAAGTTTGATAACTAGTTGTATTGCTATGGATTATTCGCATGGAAAAAATCACCTTAAAGTTCAACTGATTTATCATTCCATGGCTGTAAACTGTTTTAGCGACACAAAAGTTCATATCTTTCCACGCTTCATGATTTAATCACAAATCATTCAATGTTTAAATATAAGTCAAATTTGATATATGGTATATCATAATGTTATTTTCTAATGCATGATTGCGATTTGTCGTTAGCTACATGTTCCAATTGTAATTTGATGTCATCAGAACAGAGTAATTGCAATGTTTTGAACTAAAAGGATTTTTATAATTAAAACTAAGTCATATAAAACGAAGTCATGTGAACAAGAATGCAATCACAAAGCGACGAAATTCCGGAAAGCAATGTCATTAATACCAATTATAAATACAAAATCCAAGAAAACTTTTGCTGATATTGTTAGTCTTGGCTAAATATCATTGATTTGAACAAAGGGTGCGTTTGAAGTGAGCAACAGCATCGAAACGAAAATGAAGCAGTGAGTTTGAAAACTTATCTGCTAACCCTGCTCAAGTAACCTGAGGCAAATCAGAATGTGTAATTTTTTACTTAAGCTTTTGAAAGATTTTAAAAGCTTTTTATCAAACCCATTTTCCCAGTAGCTTATTTTTTCGAAGGGTTCTTTCAAGCAGTAAAACCAAAGTTGAAATTTAATTTAAAAGACAAGGCAATGCAGCAATGTTTAAACAGTCAAATTATATTTGCACATGCCAAAAAGATCTTCATACTGCACAAGTTGGCATGCGAAAAACGGATGCAGTACATGACAAAAGCAACCTAGACTTTCACTCAATGCACCCGAAGAAGTTTGGTTAAGAAGCATACTTTTTAATCTGGTGCAAAATGCCGATAGCTCGATAGATGCAAATTTGTTAGTTACGATAAAATAAACCCATTATCATTTCGAATTTTCAGGGCTGTTTATCTTTTTCGGAGCAATATTTTTGGCTGAGAAGCTACCTTGGATAAATTGATCTAAGACCATATTTGATAATATTCATCTTGCTTTCACTTCTGTCTAACTAAATGTCGGCCGATCAGAGAGAGCACTACACATTTTTGAGAGGAAAAGATTTCGCATACCACTTTTCAACGAATTTTATTGCTGGTTAATTTCTGCTATAAAAAATACTGATTAGTCAAAAACTACCAAATTACCTGATTGGAATGTTAAGTCGTGATCATCAGCAGTTATTCCCAAGGATGAACTGCTGAAGAGAAAATGTGGGAACTTGTAACTTTTCAACTGCCGAGGTTATTTTCGCACACCTTGTTATAATGAGTGCTTGTCTACGTCTTCTTGGATATGAATAACATAAATCGATTAGTAGGAAATGTTACAGTAATGACTTTGTGTCACCAGGACCTGTCAATCATCGAAGCAAGACGTTTGGTAGTAATTTTTCTTCGGCATGTTGGCAATTTTTATTTAGCCCACCCCAGCTTATACAGAAGGACGAGGTACGCAGACCACAGGAAAAGAGATGAACAACAAACAATTAAATTTTCAGACTGCAAGTAAAGGTTTTGTCGCACAAAAGCAGTAAGATTTTATAGCTGAAGTACATGTTTCGGAAAAACAGAGTCATTCTTTTCTGGAGTAATTGTGATTTTATTCATAATGTTGACATACCATCTGACCACGTGGTGCTGGTTGCCATAAAATTTATAATGTACAATTCATTGCATTAATTGCCTCTGCTTTGCTCTGAAAAATCCTTACCTAAATGTCAACTGCAGATTTATGTGCCCACAAACACATGTCATTTACCTGTTTTCATTTCATAGCATTTTTCTCGAAGCAGTTTACCAGTAAAATTTAAAATATAAGTCCAAGCTTTCGCATTTTGTTTTCGGCAATAGTAAAATCGGCGCTAAACACAAAAAAGAGATTCAGGTTTAACCTTTTTGCTGATGCTATAGTGCACAATAAGAAACATACATAAACAACAAGAAAAATTGTACAACAAGAAACATACATAAAATCTGTATTATTTCGGGAGAAATTTTGTAGGTACTTCATCCACATCTGGTGAGATAGCAACCCTAACAACAAAAATAACTATTTTGCTGAATTAGATATATTTAGTCGATGTTTTGTTTTTTTACGTAATGGTTCAGCAAGCACATACATACAATGAAAGGTGAAAGTCCTAACTGTACAAAGGTTGAGCAGACGACTACGAAGACGACATTTTTATCCGTTCATAAACGCAGTAAGCGTACAAAACAACAAGAATAATAATATAATGTACTGTAAATTAAATGCGTACTCATTCCAAAACTCCAGTTGAAAGAGATAGTGTTTCTATGCTATCTTGTAACAATGCATCATCAGCAAGGTTTGGAGCAGTCGTCTGGCGTTTAAAGGCTTTCAATCCCATCAAAATATCACAGCTCAAACCACAAGAACTGCTATCTGTATTTTTTTTCAGAAGTTTCAAAAAAGTGCAACTTCCGGATCAAACATGCAACATCAACATGGGATATAATGTGAATGAGGATGAAGTTATAAGTCAAAGGTTTTAGAACTTGCAGAAAAAGTTGATGTAAAAACTTCAAAGCTTATAAACAATGTGAACAGATGTTTCTGCGTTCAGAAGTATTACCCATCAGACAGCTTTGTTTTGCACAAGAAAGCATTTTCCAGAACACTTTTCCCACTAAAAAATGTATACAAAGAACTTGATTTTTTGACCGGTCTGCTTCAGAAATATTCATTCAACCTGGAAAAATTTTCTAAAACTCACTGCATTGATTTGACTTTTAACAAAGCGCAGTGCACTCATTTATGCTAAGCAATAATGACTTGTAACTTTTTAACATTCCTAACTCAGTGCATTCGCGTGCGTTCTGACCTCATTTCGTTCAATTGATAGTTTTGTACTGGTATGGCAGACCGCAGGTTGTTTCTTTTGCCGTGCTACTGTCGATTTGCTGCTCTAGCAAAGCCTCGTGTAAATAAAGTATTGTTCAACTGCATCGGGAAATCTGCAAACGAACTTACCATACGTCAACCTGACTTCGACTTGTCAACTTAACATGTCAGGGCGCTTACCCGGGAGAAAATCCCAGTGCTAATAAATGATTAGGCTGACCTCCTATACTTTGATAAGAAAAAGTGAGAATTTATTTTGTATTTATTTTTCGAAACTATAGTCAGCGTCGTTGGAATATCAAATCTTGCAAGTTTTGCCACTTTCGTACATTTTCCGCTATTGAGCGAAACAACGATGCCATGCGTTTTTCATAATGGGGTACTGCTCCTTTTAGTCGACAATTTACGCACTGCTCCACAACGACTATCGATCAAACAGATTACAGTCGTAACAACCCCTAATTCTGTACAGTAAAGCTCATGTAACGATTTGCCTCCATTGCTGATGATGGCGCTTTCCTTGATGGCATTATCACGTCAAACCTGTCACGGCTCAACGATTTGGACGCTTAACTGCTTTCCTATTTGTGTGGTGGCCACTCACAGCCGAGCTTCCACTTCAAGTTTTAACGAAAATTTGCCACTATCGTTATATAAGAAAAAAATATTATCCGGCGACCGGCAAAAAGCGTCACTATAAACGAGTGATGATATAGCCGAAGTCTTTATAGCCGAACTCGAATGCACGTAAAAGATAGGAATTCTGCCGGGGCCGACGAAAAAGAGTCATTATAGGCGAACTGTTGTTTATAGTCAAACACAGGCGTAGCAGGGGGGGCATGGCCTTCCCAAAATTTCTATAATTTATTGTCGTTTTGTGCTTCAAAGGTGGTTCCCCAAATAAAATACTGTTGCTCGCTTAAAGTCAAAATATTTGCCCCTCCCCCCAATTTTGGGCTGGTAACACCACTGTATCCGAAGTCGTATAGGCAAATTCTACTGTATATTCACGAAGTAGCCGTTGGTATTAGGCAAATAGGAAGATCATTTTGGTCATAAACGAAAAATCTGCAGAAGAATTGCAGCATTCACGCCGTTCTCAGTACAATTTCAATGTCTTGCCGAGACATTGACGCGTTCACCACGATAAGCTCTTTAGATCAATCGCAGGAGTCTGCGTGGCATTTACAAATGTCATTTCTTAAGTAAAAACATTGCTGCATTTCTGTTGCATGGATGGTAGCTGGAGTCTAAAAGACGAGATCGATTGTTAACACTAGGAACTCAAGCTCAAGGTGGCTGCGGAGAAAGAACATAAGGATTTTATGGTATTAGCTAAAATGCCGCGACTGAAGCTTTTTCTCAGAAAAACTGTCTTCACTTCAGTATTTCGTCAACTGCTCCGTGATGAGTTTGGTAGCAGTTCTGAAAGGAACGTTCGTGGCATATGCGCAAGCCCACGCAAGTGTATGAATATAGTTGGTCTGTCGTGAACGTGGTCTGTTATGAAAATGTCTGTTATGAGCAGGTCTGTTTTGATAGGAAACTGGACCCTTATTACCGTGGACCACGGTTCGTGGTCTGTTCTGAGCAGACGCGAATCCAGGGGGGCGATTGGGGCGATCGCCCCGCCACATTAAATCTTACAAAAGTAAATATATTCACCATGATTTTGCAAAATTCGCAAAGCAGCATTCGCGATTCAAGGTCATTTTGCCGTCCAACTGTTTTGTCACAGATAGACAGATAGATAGATAGATAGATAGATAGATAGATAGATAGATAGATAGATAGATAGATAGATAGATAGATAGATAGATAGATAGATAGATAGATA
>JGI24021J15306_10002552_pt1 | contig 19837 bp, 11 predicted proteins | sample Ectturendosymbi1_FD_15306 | JGI IMG/M metagenome (IMG submission 15306)
GTCAGCCGTCACATCCAGCCCGCATTTTTAGCGATATTTTGCCGGATCCGTTTTATTTACTGCCGGCTAGACGACTGCCGGCTCACGTAACTTTGGTCAAATTTCCTCAGTTAAATTTGATCCACTCCATTCTCCTTTGTCGTGTTCATAGACCATCCATGCTCTTCATCTGTAAATTTGAACAAATTTACTTTGTGACCATCTCCTATGCTTTTTTGATTGTTTTTCTGACTGCTTATTTCGTTTCCATCTTGTTTTTCAACACTTGTCACAAAGTGATAAACAGGATTGGTTGACATGACAAGATGATTGCCATGGTCCTTCACTAATCCTATGTGACATTCTTCGTTTACATTTTAATCAGTTATTTTGCCATTGTGTCTTCATTTATTCTAATGTTCACTGACAATTGGTTTCCTTTTTGCGTGATGGCTTTTTGTGTTGTTTTTGTTTATGTATTGGCTGAGTCATTTACAGTTACAACAATAAATTAACCAATCAATAAATGCACCTGCAGATGGTAGCATAACGTAGGCTATGGTACCAACTGTTAATAGGCCTAGGCTTGTAATTACTAAAAACTGCATTGTTACAAGTTGTGCAAGATCAAAATAACACTTAGCCAAAATGAGATCAAATCAAATTAATTTTTTTTCTTTACCATGGCATTGGGTAATAATCAGAAATGAGCAAAAAAGGGACAATGCAAGGTACCATAAAAATGGAAAGAAAGCAAATGGTAGTGCAATACATCATGAAAAGCATATATATCACATCAGAAACACAAAGTTTAACTTGTATACACAACAACAATCATTCACACAACACAGATGATGGTGGGTAAGCAATGGGTGATAGGTTGAGTCTCTGTAGATGAGGTGTGGCGTGCACATAGAGGAGAGAAGCAATCAACAATGAGAGTTATGAGGCAGAGCAATGCAGCAACCACAACATTACAGAGCAATTCTATGTAGCAAAGGCAAAGAACAATGTTTGTCCACAAACATCATTAAAAGTAATACAATTACCTGACCTGTGGACCACAATAAAGTACCACAGTTGCATGATGTCCTACCATGCACATATATAGCATCACCAAATGTGGTTGAAGAGGCAAAGAAACATAATACAAAAAGTTTAACAGTAAATCAGTAAGTGTTGGGTACATGAAAAACGAAATAAGCTGTTAAACCTTTTTATGTTCTGTTTCTACCTCTGCCTATTCAACCTCATTCGGTGATGCTTTATATGCTTGGTGGGACCTACATCCAACTGTGGTACTCCACTATGACCCGTGGGTAATTGCATTACGTCTTCATGATTTTTGTGGATAAAAATTGTTTTTGCCATTGCTTTTGTTTGGAAATGTTGTCTATTGCATTGTTCTCCACCTGAACACTCTTATATTGTTGCTTACTTTTTTCACCTGTGTGCATGATTTAGCTGCTCATGTGTATATGCCTCAACTCTTTACCCATTGCTTGCCCGCAATAATCTGTGGTATGTGAATGATTGTTGTGCATATGACTTAACATTTATGCTTCTGTAATAAATGTTGCTGTTTTCATTTATTAATGAACTTGCTAACTTTGCAAACATCCTTGTTTTTAATTTATTGGTTGTCAATATCACATACATTCTTGCTTTTTGTCTTGCTGTTTTATTCTGTATATCATGGGTTTTCTCAAGTTTATGACATCATGGCATGGTTGATGAGTGGAATGTTCAGTTCTAGAAAAGAAAATATTTCATTCCTACTGCTACGACTGATGACATATATGGACCAAACGCAAACTAATATAATGGCATCGTGCCATTGAAACCATAGTTCAAAATAATTAACATGAACATCAGTCCAGCGTAATAAAAAATATAAGATACAAAGTCAGCAACATACAAAGATTAGTAAGAAAGCAATATAGGCATATCCAGTACAAGATATGGCACCATAATAGCAGACCAAAAAACAAAAACGCAAATTAAATACTAAAACAAGCAGAACACAAAAATATCAATACAGAAAAAATAAAAACAGATCACAAAAGACAATTGGTCATTCCCATAAAAGATGATGGGGTTGAAGCAATGTATGAAAAGTTAACATACGGTAGATGATAAAAATAAGTGGCAATGGGAGTTACGAAGCTCAAAACCATGCAGCAACCATGTGCAATGATGTGGACCTTAAGGGAACTGCTTTCTGTACTTGAAAAATATCTTCACAAATGATTACTATATCTCTATGTGTATCAGGTTGGATTCCTGGGCTGTTGTCAATGAGTTGTCATGTGTGATATGACCTTTATTATTTTTCAGATGCGACATTTGTGACTAGGTAACCATGTGTGTTGTCGGGATTAATTAGCATACAATGGTGAAGTACCAAAACCTTATCTGGAAGAAAAGTCTATTTTTGACAAGTAATCACTTGTGACAAACAAATATTTAGTTTGTGACATCAAAATATTTTATCTGTATGTTGATCTGGAGTTCTACTAAAAAAATGGGTCTTGGCTGCCAAAGCGAATACATAACTACCACAAGGAAGAACATGTTCTTCTAAATGCAAAATTGCCACATACTGGAAAATGTTGTAAAGAACTTGCTCAGGCCTAAATGCTCAATTCCTTTACCTAAGGCCAAAACCCATGCTCGTAGAATTCTAACATGGGAATTTCTTATAAGCATTTAGGTAAAAATGAAAATGATGTCTGAACAACCTGGTTCTCTGTACAAAATACTGATGATCATTTTTTAGTCATCAATTGCGTTTTGCTAAAATTTTTTCACAGAAGGACTTTTTATCTATGGCCATCTTTTTGTTTTGTTTCGGCATTGCTTGTGGGAAGTAATGTAAAATTGATAAAAGAATTTCATGGGAGTATTTCCACTGAATCACAAATGGTAGGCTATAATATACAACACTTATTTGGTGCATTAATAACAATATTAAGGCAATTTTAATATGAAACAGCTGCGGAATACTTGTCTAGCACATTGCAAATGAGCTTTCTGTATACAGATATTTTTTCTGCTGCTGATTCTGCAGCATTATTATTTGAAACAACCTAATGTACACATACTGAATACTTATAAATAAGTGCATATACTTTTAGGCTTAAGCTAGCCTTTTGGTAATGAACACATGACACAAGAAAATTAAAGCAAATTAAACATCATGTTTCTTTAGTTACGCATTCTCAGATGAAGAGGCTACTGGAGCATAAGTTTTACAATCCATTTTGTTAAAATGTGACATTGACTAGTCTATAGAACACCTTTTAGCCAAGACTTTTTAATGCTAATAGTCAGTCGTCGTGTTATAAAATAAGCAAAATTAATTATAATGAACTCCAATATGTTGGATGTGGATACAATTGATTTGAAGATATTCAAAAGTCATACTGGAGAAGTAAGCATTCATGTATATTGTATAGTAGACTAAATTTGGTTCCTGTTAGATTACTGTACAATGTTTTACTGTGCTGGATTATTGTACCTTGTAATGGTATTCTGGTTTTATTACTTTTTGTTCATATGTGTTAGATGCCCATATTGTTCTATGTGATAAACTAAATCAGGGCTACTCAAAAGGCAGACCGTGGTCTGAATCCATACCTTTGGATAGTGATGGCTGGACCTTGTCAGCCTCTCAAAGGTGTATTCTACACCCAGAAGTTTTTATCCCAAAATCTTGCAGTGTTGGCCGTACTTCTAAAGCAATAACTCTTCGCCAACTGTATAAGTGATTGTTGATAAAGCTGTTGTTCAGCTAGTGCACACCTGAGTTGGGCTTGTTATGTTTAGCTGGTTCAAAGTAATTGTTTTGTCATAATTGTTCAACAATAGCTCGTCACTACAATGTTTACCCTGGTGAAAATAGTGGATTCATGGCTAGAAAATAGCGATAAAACCTTTTCTTGCCGAAAACAATGCAATTATACAAATTTACTTGTGCACACTATGAAATATGCTTGAGTAAAGGAAGAGTATTGCAGAGATTTCAGTCCTTTAAGAAAGAATTTGTTTTTTGTGGGAAGTCAACAAAATGTCAAGAAAAGCTAAGGCATTTTCAGCTTTTTTAGGAAATGATAAAGGGAAACTGTTGGAATTTTGGGCGACACAGTATAACACCTTGATGACTTGAATGTAAAACTGCAATTGGAAAAACCTACTATTCTGATTTGATCACTACTACTCACCCTTTTCAGAAAAAGTTTAATATTTTTAAACATGTCATTCAAATCGAACTTGAGTCATTTTCTGAGGCATTTGGGGAAAATAAAAGCAAGAAGATTCCAGATATATTCAATTTATTGAAAAATTGGTTATCAACATTGTCGAACAGTTTGGCGACTATCTTTTCGAAAGCAGTTGCTGCTCTTTCTTCAAAACCCTTTTTAGTGACCGACATTATGGAATCAGAGTTGAAAGTTGAGCCAGGTTCAGGCTTAAGTTTGTCGAAATGATTTGGACTGATTTCAGGCCTGCATACCAAACTTTTTTATAGCATTCAAAGTAACTATTTTTTCTTTCGCACATTTGTTATGTTCACCGCAGTGACTTGTGTGAATGAAGTGATTTTTCTTCAGCTAATTCTATTTGCAAACACAGCTGCGTTCTTTTGTCCTTTGCACGGATTAGTCTCACACTTATTTTGAGAAGGCGACAGTGGAGAGGAAATTAGCACACAATGGCGTTGCTTCTAAAAGACCAATCACTAACGTGATTCTTGGCTTGTTTCAAGAAACGATGGCCGACAAACCAGCTTTTCATGCCTATGTCGCTATCCTGGACAGTTTCTTTTAGTGCCATTGGGGATAGTTTCATGATAGTTTTTTTTTCTTGAGAAGCATTGCATTCCGCAGTATTGTTGTTGATTAATATAAGCTGCGTGTGTGCTTGTTTAAGCCAATGTTTTGGTCAAAGCAGTTGCTATTTTGGGTGTGATAAAACCGGGTACCTGCAGCTGTACCTATACACTACATTTTGTGATAACCGCAGTTTCGCATATTTTGACTCACTTGGTAGAGTTGGCTTTCAGGCTTAAATCGGTCTTCGAAAATAAATGTCGGGCTTCAAAATGAAGCCCATTTACAACTCTGTACCGAATTTCCAAATGAAACAAAAGACATGCACATGTGTGGCTGTGGACCAAAGACGAAGTGGAAATTTGATAGGTGCCGGAGCTCTGCTGGGCATTTTCACTGATATTTGTAGACAACGACTCATCATGCACTGACGGTGGTGGAGCGGAGCTCCGGCAGCTTGAAACCACTGATGTGGACGCAGCCAAAATTCAACTGGAATTAATTGAATTCCAACATAATGTAGCAGTAAAAGAAATATTTTTTGTTGGCACACCTGAAAACTTATTGTCAAAGGAAAGCATCTCCAAATTTTTTTCTACTCCTCTCAAATTGTCAGTGGAAATTCTCACTGTGTTTCGGTCTACCTGTTGCTATCTGAGAGGCCAGTTGTCTCCTGCAAGCTGCAGTAAATGTAAAACTTGGGCCCCCACTTAACTTTACTTCAGTTTTAGTATTCTTTTAGTTTTCCGTAGTTATTTGCGTTTTTCAGTGATTTAGGGTTTTAGTATAGCCATCAACATCAGGATTGACCATCATTTCTCAGTTTTTTTTCTGAGTGTTGCTAGTGACCCCCTACAATGGCCAGTGGACCCCTTTCAGCTACGTTTTTCCTCCTGGTTCAAACATCTAGTTACGCCACTGACTGCTGACAGTCTGCACTTTCAAAAAAGAAGTTCATAAAGAACAAGTGTCGCATCTGTATGACGAATAAAAACCTTCATCACTACCTTCTACTACCTAGTATTGTAGCAAACTAGGCTTAAGCAGCTTGTTTACTGTTCATTCTTAATTTATTCCAAGTGGATGCTAGACAGGTTTGTTGACAACTATAACATTTTATTAAAAACTATGAAAACAGCTTCCTAAAACTTTTTTGTAATAGTTTTAAGTTGATTGGCTGCTGTGTTGTAAGAGCAACATAGGTAGATCTCATAAAATTAAATCATTATTGATGTGGGTGAATTTGCATGTTTAATGTGAGAAATGTAGTTGTGACAAGCTTGAAACATTTTGTTTCAGGTAAACTGTTGCTCTTTTTCATCAAACTATGATCTTCTTGCAACTGCAGCTGACGACTCTCAACTCATCATTTGGAATGTTGAAAAACAAGCTAAACTCTGCACTTTAAGTGGACACACTGGCCCTGTAAACTCTTGTAAGTTCTCACCAAACAACAAGCTCTTGGCCAGTGCATCATATGATCAAACAATCAGGTTAGTACGCCCACAACCAGGAGGCACTCTTTTTCCTGTACATAATTTAATGCAAAGCATTTGCTTTTAGAAACCTGTCATCAAGTGAACTGAAAAGTGTTGCTTGCTGTAATGTGCTTTGCATTTTTAGCCTATTTCTTACCAGAACGATCAGACCTTTATTTTTTGACACATTTTGTTGAAAGTAGCTAATGATCTGTTCTCAAACTGTCTATAACATATATGGCATCATAAAAGTTTCACTGCAAATTGTCAAACAACCCCTGGTAGGTAGTGAAGCATAGTGTCAAATTGTCAATGCTTAAGGGTTCAAAGAATAAAACCTACTACTAGTTTCTTACAAGCAGTATTGAGAAAAAAACAGGCTTAAAAAAACAACCCACCATGGATTTTTTTTTTTTAAACAGGTTTTTCATTGTTTTTGTGAATAAAAACACAAACCCCCCATTCTAAATTGCTTTTATTGCATCATGCAATATCATCATTTTCAGAATTTTGTTATCACAAAGTGTTGTTGGTCAGTTATCTCCATTAAAGTGGTGGCACTTGGCAAACATGTGCACAGCAAACAAAGAAAGCCACTCTTACACAACTTCTGCAGTTTCGTGTGAAGTTTATGTACATGTCCTGCTAGTTCACCATCTACAGAGCATAGTTTTCAACACTGTTTGGCATGGTCTAACATCAGCAACAGGCGAGGTTGGGCGCAGAGAAGGCAGAAAAATTGCTTAAAAAATACTTATTTTGCAGAGCTGATGAAAATAACCACTAGAAATTACCCAAGCTGTTCAAATTATCCTTCTGTTTTGTTTCAAGCCCTTGAAATTTCGTTGCTGTTTGTTTTGCTTGATTAAAAAAAGTTACAGTTAACCGTGTAAGTGTGCTGCTAGTTTACTTTTTACTTTATAGTACATTTTTGAAAGAAAAAGTAAAGAGTGGGTTTTTGGTGGGTTTAATGGATTTTTTTAGGTGGGCTTTTAAAAAAATCCAGGTGTTTTTTTGGGTTGGGTCCAACCCATCAACCCTGCCAACAACACTATCTAGGTTTATAAGGTTGCTTGTGACTTCACAAAATCTCAAAAATTTCTGTTGGACTGGCGTGATGAGATGCATATTTAGTTAGTCTTTGGGCCATTTTTAGTAGTTTCAGGTTTATTTTTCTTTTCAAATTTGTTTGCAGGTTTTTTCGTTTGTTTGTCAACTCTTTTTCATTCTTTGTCTACCGTTTTTTTAATTTTGTATTTTCATTCACAAGGGAAACACTGGTCATTATTCAAAAATGTGTGTGGTCTGTATATTCTTTTGTTAAGTAAATTGGTTCAAAAACTTTTTGCAATGTTTTTTCTTTGTGAAAAACTCCCTGGGCCAAGTTTTTTTCATATGAAGACCAAATAATGTTGGATGTATTAATGTAATATCCAGTGCTTGAAAAAATGCAAATTTCTTGGGAAGCTGTTGAAATTTCCCGGAGGTCGCAATTTGAAGACGATCGCCCCTTTATGACGTCACAAAATGAATTTGTTTTCTTGAAAACGCTGCACTCAATAGCCTCAACTATCACTGTGTTCACATAGATCAACCTGGATTGATTCAGCCTGCTAGCATCGGTTCACATTCAACGTGTAAACAGTTGTATCGCCACGGTGTACCACGCTACCTCTCGGTATGCAGAAACGAGATACTGAAGGAATGCAAAACAGATGGAAGCAGAAAATCTTTGCCGTGAAATAGCAAATTCTTGCACCTAATCCTTGCTTAACGCGCTTCTACAATTTTTGTTATGTGGGCAGTATTCAAGTTACAAGAAATTTTTTACTACATTAGAATTTTACATAATTTATTTAAGTAATAAGGACTGCTTACATGAAGCTTCGCAACAATCGCCGGCATTTCGAAAACCGTAACATGGTTTCTAACGACCAACCGAATCTTAGTTTGCAGACCATTGGGAGATTTCTAGACACCAAACTAAAGATATCCTATGGATAATAAATTTTAATAATCTTTAACACATGTGTTACGGCAAGATTGTATGGAACTCGCACAGCAGGGTCGAGGAATTCCTACTCTCAAGACACGTAATTACGGCATGCCTGCGGGTTCTGCACAGTATAAGCCAATGGTTCTCAGCGTTTTCGCTGAAGGGAGACAAATACATCTACAATTTTGTGAGAGAGTCACACTAAAAAAAATTTCAACGCAAGTCAATTCACACGTTTTGTTTCATTGCAGAACAAAGTCTGTTACACAAAATATTAGAGGATTTACTCATTGGCATAGCCAGGGGGCCCTATGGGGCCATTCCTCCCAACTTTTAGAGCATATAGTGGTTTTGTGCTTTGAGAGGCGGTATCCCAAACAAATAGTGTTAACAGTTTGGCCCTCCAATTTTTTGGTCCCTCCCAAATATTTGGGCTGGTTACGCTACTGGTTTTATTGAAAGACTACTGAGAGCCGCACAAAAGGTGCTTGGGAGCTGCATGCGACTTTCAGAAAAGTGGTTTTTGATTTGCTAGTGGTGCAGCATTTGAAGTGAGTGTGGCGTCGTGTTTCAATCGTTGATTGTTACGGCCAGTTCGGTGGTGGTGAAATTGTTTTTTAAGCGATCCGACCTGTAGAACGATATTCAGACGGTGTTAAAAGTTTCTGTTCAGTGAACGTTCTGCGCATGCATTTTTTGGGCGCAAGTGCGCAGTTACCAGAGTAAGCTTGTTGTGAGTAGACGCTAGTTTGGGCACGAGTTGAACATTTCTGCTACAAACTTTATCATGTTAACGCTTTTTTGCATACTGTTTTACTTTCTGCAACAGAAGGTCTGCAGCTTTGTCTTCAGCAAATACTGTAGCCCTAATTATTGGGATTTTTGAACTGCCAGAATCATACTTACTGCTTCATCATATACAAAGCCAAAGATGCAAAAGTCAGCTTTAAGAATTAGCATCGACTGCCTGTAACTATATGTTCGTACTAACCAATTTTCTGGAACAAACACAAAAAATCTCGGTTAAAAAGTACTAAGTACTAGTCTTGGTATCGACATCCTGTAACATATGTTGTAGCTGTAGCAATTTTATGCTCTTTCAAAAAAATTAAGCTCTAGCTATAAGTGTAATGCCATTCCAGAATGGCGTCGTGTTTCAAAGCTCTAGCTATAAGTGTAATGCCATTCCAGAATGGCGTCGTGTTTCAATCGTTGATTGTTGCAGCAAGCTCAGTGGTGGCGAAATCGGTTTTTAATCCGTCCGACCTGTAAATCGATATTCAGACGGTGTTAAAAGTTTCTGAGTGAACGTTCTATGCATACATTTTTTAGGCGCGAGTGCGCAGTTACCGGAGTGAGCTTGTTGTCAGTGGATGCTGGTTTGGGTGTGAGTTGAGCATTTTCGAATGGCACTACATTCCGGAATGGCATTCGGAATGCAATACCATTTGACTGGTAACCCAGTAAGGCAACCACTAACCAAAGCAGTCGTACAGACAAGTATTAACAATCTGAATGTATTCAAAAGCTTCCAGCTGATGCTAGCACCACCGTCCACTCTGCTATCTAACGCAGTGAAGTTCACTTGCATAAATGCATGCGGTTTCAAGGACCTGTTGGCTTCAATGTCCTCTGACGACGTGTGTCATCATAGCAGCAATATTAAAACTCATGGGCTTTCCACCGCCATTACGAGTCTACGACACGTGATCAGGTTCACCAAAGAAGCCAGACCTTGTCTCAAAATAGCTGAAATAAACCAACCAGATAGCAGTCCTAAGACATATAGGCTACACATAAAACATGCATAACCAAACAAAAATAGATATTGAAACTCGTCAGAAACATCGATATAATGCAATTTCAATTTTAGAAACATTTTCTTGCCCCGTAAATACACTGTCGTGCATTTGTTTCTTATCAGTAACAACGATGACTTTCAGGGCAACAGCAAAACCTTTGCATTATTCTTTGCACCCTGCGTGATCATAGACTCCTGTCAGAGGAGATTTGTAATGAATATGCACCTCAGACAATGTTTTGCCCGAGCCAAGCTTTTCCGACTGAAAAGAATAAAAAAGAAAAAGATTTTGACTGGTATTTTTGATTTTCAAGAACTAGCACTGGCAACCGATGATGGAACTACAATTTTTATTCTGAAGAAATATGTAAAAACTTGGTAATGGTATGTGAAGTTAAAATTTAACACTTCTGGTGGCTTCACTGATTTCACAGTTTTTCATGCAATTATGGCTAAATTCAAGAAACGTGCTGTGTTAGCTAAAGGTTTCATCATTTCACCATTGCACTGGAAAACACATTGATAATGGCTAATTAAAAAGCATGATTAAGAGCAAGAAACACCGGTCTTGAGCAACTGCATGCAGTGTATCAAGACAGGAATTACATGGGAATTCTAATCTCAGTAGGACGTTTGAAGGTTTGCTTCTCTGAATGCTATGTTAACAAAAATCATTTTAAGGAAGTTTTCCCAAGAAGTAAATGTTGTTATGACAAGAGTTTTTTGGTGAAGTCTACATGGTGCAGTTAATGAAACAAGCTGTGTTATGTGACTAAACTATCACTTTCATTTCAACAGATTGTGGAAAACATCAACTGCCCAGTGTCTTTGCGTGTTAATAGGTGAGCATATGTCATTTTATCTTCAGCCATTGGCACAGATGTATGATGTATATAAAACTGTTTTCAAAAAGGTCATGAAAGAAGTGTTGAACATGTCAGCTTCTCATTTGATGGTCAATTGATTTGTTCAGCTTCATGGGACAAAACTGTTAGAATTTGGAGTTCTCAGGCAAGTCATAACTGATGCATTTTCCATAGTTAAGGTCAAATGTAGTGTATTATTTGCAGTCAAAGGCTACCTTGAGCTTTTATCTGTTGTTCTTACAACACTGCTTTTATTCATGACTACTTGCCCTAAACAACCCTAGATTTGAATTGGTGGGTGTTGCAGGATTACAGCCAAAACTGCGGATTATTTCAGCAAGTTAACACATGTGTTGATCAGCATATGTGTTGCATTAAATTTGTGTGAAAACTGCCAAAAATGTAAAACAGCTTAAAATTTTAGTTTTCTTGGCTAGATTTTGAATCACATTCTATTTTATCCTGTCCAGAGAAAGCTTCAACCATTTTGTGCGAAATATCTCAAAGTATCTCAGTTCTGTTTAATGCACACAGCTGTAAGCAGGAATAGCAGAATTTAGTTGGTGGAAATGGGCCAGGAGATATGAATACATCGTTTAACTCAAGCAAAGTTCTTGATATACTAGATAATTGAGTACCACATCCAAGAAGTTGTCTTTTCCTTCTAGTTTCTACTCTTGCAGCTTTAAGTGTTGACTACTGAGTAGATTTTTTGGGTGGCTTAGTTTATAGCAGGGATTCTTAGAGTGGTACCTCATAACCCCCAGGGGTATTGAGATTAGATTTTGGGGGTATTCAACAGTGTTGGGTGGTAAAGTCCAAATCTGGACTCAAGTCCTTATTCTGTAAGAACTTGGACTTGCGTCCGTCCACTTTGGCTTAATACCCATTGACTTTGTTAGTAAACTTTGTTGATAAGGGGTATCCAGATTGTCGACAATATGACTTACCAGATTGTTGAAAATTTGACTTAGGGGTATTGAGGTGTTAAAACTTTAGGACCACTGGTTTAAAGACTTAGGTGAGAGCTATTCACTTTTCTCAGTGTGTATCATTTTCTAATCTCAAATCATCGTTTTAGGATTGTGCATGCTTATACGTTTTGCATGGACACAAGAACTGTGTGAAAACATGTGAGTTTGCCTACAATAAAGAACTGCTTGCCAGCGGAGGATGGGATTATGATGTCATAGTTTGGAATATTCAACCTGCAGAGAGAGGTAGGGAGGACAATTCTTCTAAGCAACTAATCAGTTTGAAAGATTTTGGAACCCCCTTTTTGCTGCAACTAATTGAAAAGCAAATTTTTGGGAAGTTTCAAAAAAGGCGTACGCGACTTTTCGATCTGAGCCGTTTCGGTCACGAGACTTTTCAGTCTTGGTCGTTCCGGTCTCGAGGCATTTCGGTCAGGCTATGAAATCTTGCAGAAATCTTATATGTTCACTTTTCAATGCAAACGTACTTAAATCAACGAAAGATTTTACTTAAACTACAAACATGATCCAAGATCCAACAGTTAATCAGCATGAACGTATGATTTTCGTTATCATCAGCAAGCATATTAAATCATTTTCGACATTTTCAATTAAATACAAATACTCATAATTACAATTCAGATTTAATCGCAATCATGACTCTTCGAAAGGGAGTTGGAAAACACCAGCTAGCGTGACATTTAGCCTGCCTATATAGTCATTTAAATAAACAAATGCAATCAGTTGCTCATATACAGAAATGTCGTGACCGAAATGTCCCCAGACCGAAAAGTCCTGTTCCGTGAAAAAAGTATAATTTGAGAACGCTTTCAGCAGCAGTCCTGACATTTAAGCTAATTATTTGTGTGTATTTCTGTTAAATTCAAATGCTGAATGAAAACTTTGCACTAAATTACTGAGACCTGTTAAGAGAAGCGAAATAGTCATTTGTATTATGCTAAGCAAACTTTGGTGTCGCGTTGTTGAAAAAGTAATGACGTCGGTCAGTTACAGAATTTTCCGCCAACACCACCTTCACTCAAACAGACCCCGGCGCTCAACATAGGTTAGAACCAGGTTGGTTCAACCGGCACGTCACACAGCCTCGGCTCGACGTACGCGAAAGCAAATATCAAAACTATGAATTACTTAGAAATATGTATGTCGACTTTTATCGCAACATGTGCCATTGTCAACATTCGACAAATAAAACCGTAATATTATTCTGAAGTTCAGACCGCTATTTTGCACTGTGGCGTGGAAATCCAAAACAAACTGCCGATTGGTATATGGAGAACAACCATGACTGCTCTTTTTTGTTTCGTTATATAGGCGCTGTGTGGTTACAGTGCTGGTGTGAACGACCTTGTGAGTAGTGAAAGGCCTAATTGTAAAATGTAGACGATACGCAGGTTTTATTGGGTAGATGATGAAATGGATGCCGATTTTGCGCATTTGACCTGAGGTAACCTCTCGCGATGAAAACGCTGGAAACACTGCTCGTTTCTGCGACAAGGTAGCGGGCCGGAGGGAAGTTTGTGTTGTACTCGACTGATTCCGCTATAAACCTAAAGTTTTAAACGTTAAACGTAAACCCTAAACTTAACCGCTAAACCTAAAGCCCAAACGTAAAGCAAAACGGAAAATATGAAAAGTGTGGATACTTGTGCAACAACTACTGCCAAAACGAAACTCCCAAAGCTGAGAGCCGAACCGAAAAGCATTGGTATACGGGCCCTGAAACATGACTGTTAGGCTACGAGGTCGCTGCCGACTGGCTGATAAACTCAGCGTTTTATCCGAGCCGCTTCATGACAGGCGAATCGGTAGTTACTACCTTGACGCAGAAATGAGCAGGGTTTCCATCGCGCGAGGTTACCTCAGGTCAAATGCGCAAAACCGGCATCCATTTCACCATCTACCGTTTTTTTTATTGATCTTCAAGTGGTAAAATTCTTCAAGCTGATCAGCTTTTGCAAATTTCCTCGTCCCCGAAAAACAGCGTATTCTAATTTCCCATTGTCACTACATGCTGGCTGAGCATACAATATATTAATGAAGTATTCTCGCCAGGTATTTGAGTACTGTCACAAAAAGTACACCAGTTCGGACCTTATGCGTATGGGGTTCCCAATTAAACATGCGATAGAGATCACTTATCTATAGTCTGACTTGCCATGATCTTTTATTGCAACAGGTTAAGTGGCCAAAGGAATGAGCGCACGCCACAGATCCTGGTAGGCATCGTTCGAATCTCGGTCTGGTCACACCGAAGACTTTAACAACAGTATTTCCACTTGCAGCCTGTCTAGCCTCGTGTTCGGCGTTGATGGGTGGGTGCAAGGGAAAGCTTCGTGCCAAACGGTCTCTCAAATTTTTCCAATGGTCCCTTAAAATACAGTAGAACCTCTCTGCATAACCACCATGAGAATGCACTAAAATTTCGCTTTATGACTATCTCGGTATTCAGATGAAGTAGTTGCGGTCTCTGCGTTAACGGTCACCAAGTTCAAACCTTAAAAAACATCTGAATACAGCATTCATGTGAAAGTAGCCACGTGGCCCACGTCATAGCGGGCGACCGCAGACCGCTCATGACACTCCAAAGGGAGTACAAAAGCGAGTATAAAGAAACTCTTCTGTTTATTGCAACAATGCGCTCCCGTCAGCATGGAGTTTAGGGGAGTCGGTAGGTTTCGTCTTTGGTTCTGTTTTGGACTGAATTTTCAATATTGACGTTTGCTGATGCCTATGATTCCAACCATAGGTGGCGGAACCGGAGGGCCGCATGGGCCTAGCCCCCCACTTGTACACTTTGAATTTTGCCTAAGTAAGTTTAAGTAACACAATTAGCAAGAACAACTAGTTACATTTATGTGCTCAAGTCAGTATAGCGCAGATAGAAGGGTGTAGTGTAGATAGGTGTCGTTGAGGGCTCATGAAACAATGCATAATTTTGCTTAAACATGCTGACAAAAGTTAATGACGTTATATTTCAATGCTTGTGACGTTACAGTTTCCGATACAAACTACAAAAATGTTCTATGTTTTTTTGACTTGCACTTGTGCTTCCCCGCTTTGAAAAAGGTTCCCCCCTACCATGATTCCAACTGCATTAATCGCAACCCTCGATTCGCATTAGCATTGAAGATTCTCAGTCATATTGCTTTGCTGAAAAGCGAAAAATAAGATTCAGTTTCCATTGACCGGGTTGTTGTAGTCAGATTGTTAAATGAATTAAAGCACTGATTCGTGCACTATAGGAGCAACCTAACTCAAGGGTTGTTTTGCGAAAAGTGGATGGATAAATATTACTTGTTGTCTGCTAGGTAACATTTTTCAAAAGAACTCTACGAGGATATTATAAAGTCATTTGCGCATAACAGCAAACGTTTACAACTAACAAATTTTTTAGTCATGTACTGCAATAAAGCATTAACCACTTAGGTGTCTGCAGCAAACGGAGTATATTTGAAACCCGTTATGCTCGTGTGTAGTCAATCATCTTCGCCCCTGTGTAACAATGAAAGAGTACTGAGATGGCATTTCATACCGAATTGGAAGTTCACCGCACAGCAATTTTGTGCTGCTCGCTTTTAAATAAAAGTTAGTTCATCTTTCGGAAATTAAACATTTTCTTCAAACTGAGATAAAACAAAAATAGCTTAATTTTCCGTAGAGTTTGACAAGCGTGTTGACCTTTGCATATCATGTTCTTGGGATAGATGACAATGCTGCTCGTCGATTTGGAATAATTAATTGTTGCAACCCTAATGTCGTTGCCTTTCGTAGAAATTGTGATAATCCACAAAGGAGGTCTTTTCATATTCTATTTACACTTCAAAAAAGTAACTTTTTAATCATCACCAAGTGTTTTTAAAAATATTAAAGATACTGACTTGGAGTTCCTTATTAAAAACTTCAATATTCAGTGCTGGGGAGTAAAAAAACAGGGAAACTGAAGTTTTTATCCTAAATTGTATTGGAGGCCATATGTCAATGCATTACTCTAACAAACGGCTTTGTTAGATCTGATGTAGTTGTGGTAAACATCGTTCACGCTATAGCGACTGTGTTGTCGTATATATGATCTTTCGTGCAGCATCATATCGCGTGCTGTCTCATGCAAAGTCATGCAGTGTCGCATTACGTCATGTGGTGTCTCATGATTCATCATGTTCAAAATCAACCTATGTTGACAATAAAGCCTTTTTACAGTGAAAAGTGAAAATACTAAGTGGTTGCTGCGCCCTTACAAGAAAGTTGATGACAGTGTTTACATGATGTTGTTGAGTGGCCATAAAGGAAATGTGCAGACAGTCGCATTTGCTCGAGCCGGACTGCTGGTGAGTGAAATTGTTGCGCTGTAAACACTTTTACGTTTTCATGCATTAGAAAGTTTATTGTTTCTTATACTCTCATTTTAAGCCAGTAGTGGCTTAATGCGGTGAAGTAGTGACATCAATACGTTTTAATAACTTGCACTTAAACGTGAATGGATTGCCTTTCCATTTTCAGCTTTGTTTTGGTCACAATGGTTCAGTTTTATTTATATGATTTTAAAATCAGAGTACAAATGATGTCTGAGCTGAAGAGGTGTCTTCAAGGAGTATAAAAGCAGTGTTTTATTTCAATATTTGTTCATAAGTTTTCGAGAAATCATCGTGGAAAAAGAAAATAAAGTTCTATTTCTCTCATGAAACTCACGTGAGATGCCACGAAAGAACTTTCATGGCGTGGTTTTGGTGTAACGTTCCCTTAAATTAATGCATAATAGAGTCTTTATTGCGATGGGAAGGTGTTCAGCATGATCTGTGATGTGAAGTTCTACGACTTTCCTGCCAGTTACTGGTATTTAACGTTATGACGTTGAGGGACTTACCCAATTTGATGCAGTGGGTTTGTGAGATGATTCGTTAGACTTCTGCGAAATTGCGTCTGCATTTATTTTTGATTTGGCGCAAAAGTAACTTGCGTAATTTCATTGCAGGCATCTGGTTCATGGGACAGGACAGTACGGTTGTGGAACCCAAACAATGGATCCGTACTGAGGGTCTTCGAGGGCCACAGTGGTTGGGTAAAAGCTGTTGCCTTCTCCCTTGACTCAACCGAGCTCGCTTCATCAGCTGATGACGGCACAGTGAGTTTTTTTATCTCTGTGACGCAACTAGTTTATCGTTAGTCTTCATTTGTTTCTTAATTAATTTACAGATTCGTGTGTGGAAGGTCTTGACGGGAGAATGCATCGAAATGGAGCAGGTAATCGAATGTGCAGTGATTGACTTCCAAACATCGTTCGCTCGTGTGAGAATAGTTTCTGTCAGTGCGTTAATCGTATTGTTTTTTGCAGGAACACACTGATCTTGTGCAAGGATGCTTTTTCGGAAGAAACGGAAAATTGGTCGCATCCGGCGCGGCCGCTTTTTTATAGAATAAGTTGCTTTGAAAACAATTGTAAACTGATGAATTTTGGAAAGGATAAAAGCAACAATTAAAGATAGTGGAACCTGTTGTTCATTCAGATGGAAAATGTGGTCAATCTGCTTCCGAAAAAATTGTGGTGCCTCAGAAATTGCTCCTTACGGTAGACCTAACTATGAACTTTGACTCTAACTATGAGCTTTTGGAAATCTTGTTGGTAATCGCAGATGTTCGTTGGTGTTTGACGACGTCGACGTCTTGGAAGCTAAATATCGGGAACAGGTGGCACATAGTTGGTAAAAATTCGTATTCACTCGTTAGTTTCATTTTAACAATGTAACGAAGATATCATTTACTCTGAACTCTTTGTTTTTCACTGTAAATCTTTGCTTTTCTTAAAATACTGGAAGTCTGTGAAAAAATTGCAAGTAGAATTCCAAAATTTCTATCATCGCACTGCGAGCTAATGAAATGAAATTTTTGTGCGCTGGTCGCAAGCAACGTGCGTTTAACGGCTCTCGCCGTAAGGTGGTCGCAAGTTTTCTGCAAAAGTTCTCGGTTTTGTGACCTTGTCCGAGAACTCACTTCGAATCCTTGTAGTTCCACTTCAAGTTCTAATGAATTATTTCGCATCGGTTGCACTTGCACCATACCTGTATATAACGTACTTTTCCCTTAAGATTTTTTTTTATTTCTTACAAAAATGAATATCATTGGACACCGCATTCTTTTTATCTAAATCATTTTTCTGCTGATCTCTTAGTATATATCTTGTTTACCTGTTTGAAATGCACATCCGTTTCAGCAAGCATCTTCAGATCTATGCAGTTCTAAGCGAGAATGATCGATTGGACAATGCAGTTACTCTGAAACAGTACCGTTTTTTAAAGTCACTGTGAACCATCAAAAGACTATTTTCTGAAGCGCTAGAAAATTTGTGAAGGGTGTGCAAATTTATTTGCCTCTCATTTGTAGTGTGCTCTTGTCATGATTTAATGTACGTTCTCTGCGCTATTTGACTTCACCAGCTTTACTTCCGTCTACTCCATCTTACACGTACTTCTTGGACCACGCAATTTCGTTGAAATATCATTGCTTTGATTATGGTTTACTCAGGGGCGTGCAGGCGTGGCAAACGGGGCGACGGCCCCAGGCATCCAAAGAGAGAAATTACAAAAATTACATTTTATTAAAATGCTGTTACAAGGTTACATACTTCTTTGTATTGTAAGGCCACTAAAACATTCTGCATGGATATGATGGGAACTTGCCTGAGGGGATATGCAAATGTATGTTAAATACCCGAGAGAGAAAGATAAAGCACTGCCATCGTTATCTTAAGGCCTTACCCCCTATCTCCCTTCCCCCTTTGTGGGCTGGCCAATTCCTGCTAGCCTATTTTAATCTGTCTCGTATAGTCTTCAAAATATCTCTCAATTCTGCCTTGAGCCTGGGTTCTTAAACTGGGGGGCGTGGAAGGTTCGCAAGGAGGCACGAGTATGGCCGCAACATATTGTTAAAAATATTAAATGTAGTGTTTTTATCAATCGTGAATTTAGTATCATTTCACTACAGACGCCATAATCAAAACAATGTGGACAATACATAATGGAACAGACTAAAACCAGTGTTCCCTCTAAGAAAATTTTACACTGAGCAAATCTTTGTTTTAGTGCGCATGCAATTGCGCAACCATGTAGACACGCAGCTATAGTGAAGCTTTTCAAGCAGTATCGGATAAGATATTTGGAATATTGAAAGTACGCGAAAATGACATTTCACTGCGCAGTTTCGCACCTCGGAGGGAACACTGACTAAAACATTTTAAAACAGAAAACACTACTTGAAATATTTTTCACAATCTTTTGAAACTTGTTCTTTTGTCAACACTAGTTTTTACGTGTTTCAAATGCCTGTGTTTAACACATTCCTCAATGCTAGAATTTGATAGTGGGATACGCTATCAGGCAATTGCTACGGGCATCACTACACCACTGCACGCCCCAAATTTACTTCGTGTGTTGCTTGAAGACTGTTCAAAATGAAATTAAATGCTCAGTCTGCCTACACGCACAAATTTTCGGCAAATCATGTTTGAAAAAAGTAATTTTTCGGTTTCAGGCAAGTGATCGTCTAGTTTAAGTTTTGTTGCGCTGTTAAAACCGTCCGTCCTAGAATCTGTGCACTGTTTTTACCGAATCAAGCCTGTCTACGATTGAGATCAAATGGGACATGATGCTATTTCTTGTAACTTTGTGAAGTCATTTTACATTTATCAGGACAGTTTGAAAAGTGAGGAAAATCTGCGTCGAAAATAGTTTTCAAGTTCCCATCGTTATAAACACTAGCGTACGGAGGGGGGAGGCCACTGTGCCATGGCCACTCCCTCAGACCCTAAAAATAAAAAATGTGAAAACAGTGTTGTCTAAAACTTGCTTCCAGAATGCACAAAAATGCGTATTTTTAGGTGTAATTTTGCAAAATTTTCCC
>JGI24021J15306_10002554_pt1 | contig 19833 bp, 12 predicted proteins | sample Ectturendosymbi1_FD_15306 | JGI IMG/M metagenome (IMG submission 15306)
TACTTGCCGGTCTAAGTTACTCCTTTCCAAGCCTACTGTTCTGTTACACTCTGTCATAAGCAGGGATGTAGCGCTAACAAAAAAGGTGTGGGAACGCACTCAAAAAAACTAGCCATTTTGAAACAGCTTCAAACTAATCTTAAATCAAAACATGAAAAAGGTGTAGGAACGCCGTTCCCACGCGTTCCCGCCCCAGTGCACCCTGGTCATAAGTCAGATGAACACAGTGCAACCATATCCACAGACGCCAAAACACTCGAAGTGACTGAAAAACACGATAAGCACATTTTACAACTTAGGGCTAGCTGTGCCTAGTTTTATGAGCCGTTAATTTCTACGTAAATTGTCTTGCAACAGTCATATTTCCGGTATATTTACAACAGAATACCTTTCAGTTGGTCTACGCTGTTTCACTCAAGGTACCAACTAAAGCTTATAGAACACATGACAATGCACTGCCATATTTTTTACCTGCGAAACAATGGTTTGGCAATGCTTTACCGCAGGCTACGAAGACTTGTTTCAAGGCAATTTCTTCAAAAAATGGAGTTTGACCGATTAGGTTTTTCCGTTAGCTGTATCAGTGTTCATTGCTTTGGACCACCATCGGTATATTAAAACTAATTAATGCACACTATATTTATTGAAGCTACAACAACAGATATTGATATGCTTTTGCAGGTTTAGTTGCAAATCTGAAAATTGGCTTTGTTGCGACTTCCGATATAGTAATACTGTTTTGCCCCTCACTAGAAGATTGCATATTAAGCAGGCTAGGCGTGGGAAGGCAAGAAACGTGGCCTTGCAGTACAGTCCTTTCTCAGTTTGGTAAATGCTCTGTCCATTATGCATATAGTGCTTTACGTTTGTGATGTTCCAAGGCTTGACTCTACTGTAGCTTTTAATGTACTTCCCAAATATATCATGCTAAGGTTAAATAACCAAATTCTTTAAAAGTTTGAAGTATACGGAATGAATTTGCTTTTGAGTTAACGTCAACACCAGAGGCTGAATTATTTTGCAGTTTGAACGCAGGAAGTTGATAAGCCAAAATAAAGTTAAAATTTGTAAATTTTGAAGTCAAATTTTCACGTTTTTAGGTCAAAAGATCGGTTGCCCTATAATCTTCGTGAGAACCGCAATGCTTGACTACCAACCAGTCACAATCTCAGTGGCCTTGGATATTTGGTGCAGTGCAGTGAAGCGTTTCACATAACCATGATACAGTAGTTTGATTGATGCGTGACCAGTCCGATGTGTGTTTTATAAGCTTTGTTACGAACCATGGAGTCGAACGTGCATCAAAGGCTTTGATTCCAAAGTAACAAATATTGATTTTTTAGAATCAATTCAACATTTGAGTATGTTTTAACCTGCAGAAATCGCCCCCCCTGGAAACCGAAATCGCTCCCCAAATCTCGTAATATACAAAATCGCCCCTGGGGGGCGATTTCGCCCACGTTGAAGACCACTGATTTAAACCCTAGAATGCTGGACCCCAGAAAAATATAAAAATTTACTGATGGAATTCTATTTGGAAGCTTAAGTTGTATGTTTTGTTGAAACTTTACGCATTGGCGATGAATTGCAGCTGAAGTGATGGTTATCAGTTAGTTATGTCACGATCGCTTCACAGAATATAGTTCAATGAAGGTGTTGTTTGCTTTGCATATAATCGATTGATCCGCACTGGAGTACTTTGTCATGAAACTTATGGCTCATATTTAAATTGTAGGTTCTTGCCAATAATAACTTGCTTTGGTCGTGTGCTTTCCTGTTGTGTTTAACTGCTGTTTGCGATCTTGTTCGATTTGCAGATCAGTGCATGGCTCACCTCAAATGTTTGTAACTGAGGATGCACTCGTTGAAAACTTGTGACGTTAGGCTCTGATGTCCTCAGTTGGTTTGTACGTATCAGCTCAAAGACAAGCCACGGCGTATTAATGACACAACTATCACGACAGAGGCTTTCCACACACTGTATTTGATTTATTGCTCAAAAGTCAGCTTTCGCATCACCAACCATACGCATCCCTACGCGCTTTGCTATTATTACGGAACAATCCATTGTGACGCTTACTTGAGGTTTCTTTCCCTATTGAGTGCTGTGGTCAAAAGCAAACACTCCGGGTCGTATGCTACTGGTGAACAAGTCGAGACCGGTCTACAGCGCTTGAGGATTAGCCAAGCGTTCATTAAAGCGGTACTTAAACAATGCCTGCTCGACATTCCTTGTGTTTGTTGGTCATTAAAGCTACGAAAATAAAAAGTATGTCGTATTTTGCAACGGCCGCAACTCAATTAAGAGCGGGGACAGTTTGCCTCCAGTTGCTGTTTAAAAACTTACTGCAGTGAACCGCAACTCGTAGTGAGGAGCTAACAAGTGCTGAGCGAGTCCAACTGTTTTTTAAAGCAAAGCAAACGCACAACGGTTCATGTCGTTTTATTCATAGGCTGCTGTATTCCCTTTACTTGCATGTAAAGCTGTCACTGATGCACCTTTTTTGTTCACATCATCACATCATTAAGATCCACTGTGTTCTGTCCTTGTCTTTCATCACCGTGGTGAACAGCGCCTGCGCAGACTCCTTGATGTGCTAGGATTGTATTTAAACGTGGTTTTCGTACTAGCGACACGAGAATGTGTTAACAACACGAGTTTCGAATGTTTAGTACGGTACGTACTGCGTCTGTGGATGCCAACCTCATTGTCTTTCTCATCGTTATATGAGGTGGTTTACATTTGCGGCTGAGAGCTGGCACCAAACGTCGAAAATGACAAGTAGCTGGAGGCAAAACAATGTAGTCGTGCATAAATAAGTTCCTGTTTATTTCATTGGAGCTGCTGTGTGTACAACATCTGTTCTTGCCACCCTAGTTTTTCGCAATTATGGCTGGCGTCAACAAAACTCAATAGTCGGTTATGAGCATCGCTCTATATTGGTTGACGACAGGCGAAATGGCGAGCAACAGTGCGCTGGACTGGCGCTCTGCTTTCAGCATGTGGCTGCCAGATTGCGAGGGAAAATGGGAGCGAACCAGCTTAGGTGCGGCATATTCTTGAAAAAAATGCTGATTTTTGAGATGATGCGTTTATGAAAAAGCTGCCTCGTAGACGCGCGGCAACAAAAACCCTCCTGCACGTATTTTCTACTAGCTGTGATAGCTTGTCTCAGCCGTGCACATTTACGAGATGCCGGTTGCTTGTAATCACTCGGTCATTGTTTACAAAACAATCTTTAGTGTGCTTACCGTGATAAACACAGGCGCGAGTGTGTTTCAAATCTCGATTTTGTTTGAAGACGTTTTAGGTTGGTTAATAATTAATCGAGTCCTTCGCCAATCAGCTGTGCTGAATGCTCCTTACGCTTCTGGTATTTGCAACGACAACATGCCATTGACAAGCACATTCATATCACGGAAAATTCTGCTTGAAAGTTTAATGAACAAAGCTTTTTTTCATTAAACTTCCAAAGGTTTTATTCCACACACATGTGCGCATTGCGAAATTGACACGTAAGTTTTTACGTACAACTGGTAAAAATATCGGCTATCATCATTTCCTTGCCAACTCACACCCTCATTATGATTGGAGTGAAAATATGGGATGATGTAGCGACGAAAGTTGCAACAAAGTAACGGGCAAAACTTTCAACGCAACGTGCTGCGTAATTTATGGCAAACATGGTTTGACCGCTGGGGTCTGAAGTGTGAACAATTCGATCTAAATCTACGACTCACCGCCTTGTTGCAGCATCACTACTTAGACCCCATCGAGCTATATACTGACCTTTCAACTTTATTGGCATCACGTATTTCCCACTTCAGGCTTTTTTCTAATGGCAATTTTAATGAGTGTGTCTTCATTTCGCAAAATAAAAGTGTTAGCATTTTACTGAAAATTAAGTTTAAACTTTACATTTTGGACCAAAGCGACCGTTTAAGCTTTTATTTTTTGGTTAAAACAGTGATTGTGTTTCGTTCTTTACTCGTTCATCGCTGATTGTGTTGAAAAAATTCGAAGCTTGAGACCAGTTTTTATGTTTAAAAACCGATTTTACGTGTAACAGTTTTGATAACAAACAACCATAGATGCTGGAATAGTTACATGTTTGCCTTTCCATTATTTGTAAAACTGAACGACGTGCACTTTTTCAAAGAGCAGTCTCATGAACGATGCCCAGTTTTATCGCAAGTTGTGTTCCGAGAGCTGAGCGCTCGTCCGGAATCGTTCTCGTTATTGTCGCGTAACCAAAATGCCATTCTTTTGTTAAAGCGGCGAACGTCTGAAAGGAGTCAGTGGTTGCGAAGCTATCCATCGCACCATTGTTGCCTTATACCACTTTTGTTATTCTACTCTCGCGTTAGTGGTTTTGCCGTGCTTGCCTGCGCCATGCTGATAGCGTTACTAATTTTGCTTCATAACGCTTCTTGTCTCTGTTTCAACCATTACGATAACCTGGACTTGTTTTCGTAACGAAGATCAGAAAATGATGCTTTTTTGCGCAGAAAATCTGTTTCCTACCAAATGGCAACGATACAAAAATTAAGCGATTTCTCAGAGTTATCATAATCTCCAGTGGCATCATCTGGTGGAAGCCATTCAGTTTTTCTAACCTGAAATCTTTTTTTTATAAGTTTTGTGCCTCTGTTTCGCAACTAAACTCCAGCACAATGATCCTCTTGTATAACTTCTCCTGCTTTTCCATCAACAGATGAACAACAGCAAGTTCAAAAACGAACCTTCACTCGTTGGATGAACTCCTACCTATGCAAGGTGCGCCAACCACCGGATGTGGACTTTCGTTGTTGTTATTTTTGCTTTTTTTGAAAATAAGGCCTTTCAGTGTAATTTTTCGAGATTGTGTGATGCAGTCACTGCTGAGAAAGGTCTCCTTATTGAACTGATTCGACGCACTTAAGACAGTTTTCCAATTTACATTTTTGATTGCAAGTTGTTGTTTACCTTAAAAATGTGCTTGTCACTTTTGGAAATGGTTTCGATGGAAGAAAAGTCACTTGGTTGGTTTACAGAACACCGCTTTTCAAACTGTAGGCAACGAAAAGATTTTCAGTGGGCCACAGAGGTATTTTAAAAGTACTATGTGTCATGCGACTTTGCGAATATAAAGTTTTCCATATTTCTGTTTTGTCCGCATTTATTATAGTGTAATAAAACGCATAAAAAAATATATGTATCTATTTCTTGCCTATTTGGTAAAAACTTTATTAGTAATAAAATCGATTACATAACAATGTGAAAAACCTTGAAGTTGAGACACGGCATTGCTGTGCTCTGTGAGAAGAGAACCAAGAAGTTCGGATCTTGCAACCAAAATGCAGGAACGTCCATCTCATTGAAATACAGTAGTAATTTCAATGAAAAATGAATTGCCTTGTAGTTTCAAAGTTTAAACAATCGCTTATGCCCATATATTTGTTGTGAAGTTTTGATGTAACTTTGCAACACACGTTGAACAACGAAGAGTTTTTAAGTAAATATGTCGACCACGGAGCAAATACGTTTGAAAACCACTGCTTTGCACAATCGCATGTTCTTATGATGACGGATGGTCAGCACTTGTGCGTAGCCATAAAAAATGTTGAATCCTGACGCAGGTTTGAAGGAGTAGATTAGGAGTGTCCGGCCAGTCGAGGTTGACCGCGAGCTGGCACCAAGTCGACCGCGAAGGGTATTGGAAAAAAGTTTTTTTACAATGGCTTCTAATCAATCATGCCTTTGAGAGAGGTTGATGATGTGATGGGCAGTAGTTTTGTGACAACAGTATAAGGTTTTATGAGATTATGTACAGCAAGCTGGAAACGATATGTGTGGTTTTGTGACGTTGACACCGGCTTGGTAGATGTTGGGGAGTTTGCTGCTTGTAAAGCAGATGCTGGGTCAAGAAAGGTTGGGCACCTCTGGAGTAGAGGATAATTGACTTGCGCTCCGTTTCTTCTCTCATCACGAACATCTCGTTTCAAGGTAGTTTATTTTGTCTGCAGTGGCGACCCCCGATGGAAGTAGTGGATTTGTTCAACGACATAAAAGATGGAACGAAACTGATCGCTCTGCTGCAGCTGCTGTCTGGTCAAAAGCTAGTGAGAAAACTACGTTGTTCAACGCAGAGTGACAAAATATTTCTACGCATGTTTTGCTGCTAAGTTGTATGCGTAATTTTGCTGTCATTGCGCTTTGGCGTAGGTCATTTCCCGCAAACATTGTCACTTCTCGTATAAAAGAAAAACTTTGCCGTAAAGAAGCTGCGCTGCAGGGGAATCGAACTCGCGATCTGTAGATGTTCAACAGTAAGATCGAGACATGTTGTTTATGGTGCCAACCCTCGTTTGTCGAAAACATCACTCGCTCCGAGTTTTGTTTTTTATCCTCAGCACGGAGAGTCAGGCAGAAGGTTGCAGAGGGTCCACCACATGAGCAACATCCAAATCATCCTCAAGTTTCTTGAATCGAAAAAGGTTGGTGTTATTGTTTGGCAACAATGCTGTTCGAGAATGAGCTTTGTTTGTTGAAGATGTACTTTTCAAACTTTTACACGAATCGCAGTTAAAACTGGTCAACATTAACCCTACGGACATTGTCGATGGCAAACCGGCCATCGTCTTGGGACTTCTATGGACAATCATCCTTTATTTTCAGGTAATAATGCTCGTTGTCATGATCATTGTTATCGTTGTCTTTTGTTGTTGCCGCTGAAACGCATCGATGGTTTGTTCCCGAACACGTAGAATATTTAGCAAAATATGAAGAATGTTCAGTATGTTTGTATTGTTTATTCTTTAGTGTAAATTATGTCCAATGAATGTGTGAACAGCTCAACTACAGGGTTAAAATTCATTTCGATAAGCAAAAGACGATCAAAATCGATCTATGAAAGCTGCCATAGAGCGAATACACGTGTCTGCTGGCATGTGGTAATCAGACTAGATAACTGCCTGCAAACGACAAATTCTGAAGTTTTCCTTTTTGTTCATAAATACGCAGCTGCTTTGACACTAATGTTGCCGTAACAGTTGTTCTTACATGTATGTTAAAAATATACACACGCATGTATGTATGAGATGATCATAATATAATGCAAAAAAGCAAAATTTGACAACTGTTTTCTGTTAAATTATCTGTAAGGAGTTGTCATTTAGAAGCAACCATTATTGTGTTTAATACCGATAGTTATTTGTAATCATCTCTGTAAAGCCGTTGCTATCAACGGAGTGGCGTGTTGCTTGAAATTCTTGTTCTTAAGTGTTCTGCTTACGTAATGTTTACATCACTTTGCGTCAAAGATCCGCCAAACATTGCTCCCAATGTTAACGGTGAGTACCGCTCCACGACCTGCACCACACGCTGCATGCTTTTCTGTAATTTGACACAGTGCGTCTGAAATATACGAACAGCACATATGTCGAAGCTTTCATTCTTTACTGTTTTCACTGCAATCGATGTTGATGTGTTTGTTTTCATCATGTTCACATTTCTGCTTACGTCATCTCTGACGTAAAATAGCTTGTTGCGTCACATGTTTTGATGCACGAGATCAATCATTTTCTTTGTGATCACATTCTTCGCGTTTCTTTAACGATAGAAATAATCTCCCCGCGCAACTAACAGCATGCTGGCCACACAACTGATACTCTTTTCAGCTCAAACCTTACAAGTGATTATTCCAACGATGCTGGCTTAACTGCCTCTGCGTATGTTTCATCAACCGGTAGATCATATAACGTTGTTAAATCATTTCATGCTTGCATCTTATGTTCGTTCTACACCACTGGATTACTCATATTGTAGTTTATAAACATTCACCTGTTTGGCTCCTACGCAAAGTATTCGCCCTAGATTTGATGGTTCACCGCCTTGATTATCATCCCAACGACGACAAGTTCTCGTGTTGATTGTAGAAATTTGTTTATCTGAGACCCACTCATTTATATGGATGCAAAATATCCTCCCCTGCCTCGTTTCGCAAAGTAAGCTTCGGTGGTGAAACGCAACACCGTGGGTTTGACGTCCAGTTTACGACGTGTTCTTGAGCATGGCGTTTCGTCATAAAAATGACGTTGTTTCAACCATAAAGTTCGCTTCCTTATCGCAGATTGAAGAAATCACGAACAACCTTGCTTTGTCGGGCGAGCTGTCTGGAAGCACCAGCAGTCTGGACAGCTGCGTTGGCGAAGATGGCACCCCCCCTCAGAAACAAAAAACAGGGGCGAAGGCCAAGTGGCAAGGTGCTGCCAAAAAAGCCCTTTTGGCCTGGGTTAAAAGGAAAACCAAAAAGTAAGTTGCATTGTTGCTCGCTGTCGGTGACGTGGTGATGACGCTACATGCCGTTGTTGGCATGGTGATGGCGTGAAAATTTTTGTTGTATAATTTTTGTTTGGCTTTTGTGAAGTTGGAAATCAGGTGTTTGGTTCTTACATCACGATTTCAAGAGTTGTGTTTAGGAAACCGTAGCGTTTTTTAATTTGAACGCTCTTATTTCATTCTTATATGACTCTGCTTTCTGATCTGTATCTTCAGCATTTGTTAGATGAACACTGTGGCAAAACTTTTGGACCACCCACGCAAAGCGTAATCGTCCCGTCAATAACCTGTTATTGTGAAAGTTTCCACCAAGTGAATTTAACCTGTGCCAACAGATTTGCTTTGCAAATTGTCAGGAATTAATTTCATAGAACGAACTGTTAAATACAAACGGTTCTCTGCTTTTCACTCCAGCAAACCTCCTGAGTTGGATGTGACAGTCAAAGACTTCGGACAATCGTGGCGAGATGGCAGAGCTTTCCACAGTATGATCCACACGATCGACGCGGGTCTTGTGGATCTGGAAAAAGTGCGAAGAGGGACGAATCGGCAGAATCTTGAAACAGCATTCAACACCGCGTATGAACATCTGGGAATACCTAAACTTCTCGATCCGGAAGGTACGAATGTCAAGGTCGATTGAATGGGTCAGAGCTTGTTTGAAACGTTACAGATGGTGGTTGTTCAATGAGATGTTAGTTAATACGTCAAATACTTCATTGTAGTGTTGGCGATGGATACTGAATATGTGGGTGAATAATCCATAAACCGAAACACCGAAATGTGCAGCAACGAAACATTATGCTACATGATCACTGGCCTAAAAGTAATTAAAATGTACCTATATGTGTTGTTTCACACTCTTAGGAAGATTGTCTGTGTCACTTCACTGGTTACTACAGCGAGCCAACCACCTGCTCAGTCTATTTAAAGCTGAAATGTATCGGTACTTAATGGTTACTTGATGCGTAACAATCGATTCATTATGACGCATCCGCCGACCACTTGTATCGCTTTGTATTTATCAATGTATGGATCGAAGGCTTCAGTGAAATGGAACATAGTTTGTTGCTTGCCACAACGCCTGGTGGTTTGCAAGGCTGAAGTAGGTTTAACACATTTTCGGGATCAGGGATTTATCTTTCATCTGATGGAAGTGCTTAATTACTTGGAAACGTAAATCCACGTCCGACTTTTTCAGACAAAACAATCAAGGGATGAAACTTGAAAACAAGTTACTTGGTCGGGCTTTTAATGAACTGCAACTTTCAGATATGTCACCGCTACTCTTGCGCTCAGGTTCCAAGTTAACTCTGAAAATAATGTTTGTTTTTTATTGTAAATGGACATTTGATTGTGCGGTCACATTCCCTGAACAAAGGCTATTGTTACTAAACCGCGTGGACAATGTAGCGTGGTTAGTTGATAAAGTGCGAGTTACGACATAATGGGCTGTTGTTTGTAGCTCTTTTTTCTATTGTTTACTTCTGATTCACGGCAGCTTGCCGATAATTTACTGGCGTCGGGAAAGTTAAAACTAGTTCCATTATTCTTAAACACAATGTAACATGCCTCGTAACATTTCCAGGTATAGTTCTGTTTTGTTCGTACCACGGCCTTCATTTTATTATGAATTAAACTCGATAAGCTTTTACCAATTCTGACATATTGTATTCATTGGCGAGAATTCTTTTAAACGCAGATGAAGAACTGGCGAAAAAACGATATTGTCGCTCTTATTCTGTTTTGCTAAAAACTGACATTTTTGCAGATGTTGACGTCGACCGCCCTGACGAGAAGTCGATTATGACGTATGTGGCGCAGTTCGTGAAACAATACGGCAATGTCGCGGAAGAAGGGCACGAGACCCCTCAGGTTTGTCCGTGTCTTCAATATATCATCTAAACATGGGAATAGCCGGGCTATCTTCGCAAAGGCTTAAGTAAAATGAGGATGGGTGAATCTGGCAACGGGACCAGTGAAGGGTTTCTTAACATTCCCCGAACCACTGACCCACCATCGCAAAATGTGCTGCTGTTCTTTGTCTAAGGAATAACTGTTCAAAATCAGTTTTACTTCGCTCCATCTCCAGACGGTCACCGCTTTAACTCATGTGATCGCGTCAGTGGGACCCAGAACATGACTCTGTTCTAATTCACTTTCATAAAAGCACATGGGACTTAGAAAGACACGAAAGTTCTTGAAGCGAGAATCTGCTTTCTACGTAATGCAGAAACTTCGGGTTTTCTTCCAGGCAGATAGTGTTTGAGCCACTGTTGCCAACGGAAGTGATCACGCTAAGATTTCAATTGTTTCCATCAAAATACTTTTCAAACGTTTAAGTACTATAAATTTTTAGCAAAAGTGATGTTTCGTTGCTTTAGGCACAAATCTCTTTTCTCACATCTTTTCCACAACACCACATTTCCATCGCTGGTCAGGAATTGTTCACGTCAATAGACTCGTCGTTTTGGAAATAGTATCTGAAATATTGTTTTATTTGTGAAATATTCTTTGCCAGGTTATCGATGCGATGTCATAGGTTCGGTTCCCAATCTCTTTTTCGAAAAAAAACAACAATTCCTTGTTTGTTACTTGTATCCTTGCTACAAATAGTGTCAGCCATCATTTCGTGAATTCATGATTTTATGAAAGTTTTACAACCTTATAAGATATCTTGGCCTTGACAGCTTCATAAACTACTTAATACAGTTCCAAAGGTGCAAGGGTCTTTTCCAGAACCAAACCTAAGTTGAGGTAAAATTCCTGCAACATCAGAAATTGCATTTCCTCCGGTATTGAAGGATCTCACCGACGTTGCTGGTCTTCATGCCTGTCGTTGAATGCTTCTTGCACCTTCTTTGCTGGTGTTTGACTGGAATTCGCGAAATGTTGATCGATCATGCAAAGAACTTGTTGTGTGATAAACACCAACGACAGAAAAATACCGAATCGTTGAAAGGTTATGCTGCCTTGAAAACACGCGAACCTGGTACGTCACCACAGCGAAGACGTACACGCCCATGCGACAGATATTATTTGTCGGGTTACGCAGAGAATGCTTGGCCACAAAATTACAGCAAGCTCAAGTTTCAGTTTTTGTGTTTGGTTTTGAAACCCTAAGGATCCCAAGGATGAAAAATTAAAAACCATGAGTCAAGGTTTGTAGGAATGTGGAACTGCTGTTTTTGGCAAACACTTTCTGGTATTAGTGACGACACCAAATGTGTTGTTCCGGGAAGACGTAAGCGTCATGGCTTTAAATTTTTGTCGATAACATTAATAGGATTCGTTCGATCACTACGAATCTCTGTTCAGTGCAAATCATTTCAAGAATACACTGTGGAGTGTTGTTATGCTGTTGCTTTAAGTCATCTCGCCGTGCAAGGCAAGTGTCAAGTGAACGCTATGGTCAAATAATCAAACATGTATCCAGCATGGGCAAAATTTTCGGTGTACATATATCCTCTGCTTCTTATGTTGATGACAGTTTTAAAATGTTTAAGTGATTTTGAACTTAACAGTGAACATAAAATGTCGATCATTTTGCAGATTGGTTTGATCAGTCACACCGATACAATGAAAGCTCAGTATGTAGAGTTTTTTGCTGACTGGAAGAAAAAAATACGCGATTAAGAAAAACAAAAAAAAACTTGCAGAGTAAGTTAAACCGAATAATGGACCTGTAGTGAATTGGTGACAATCTTTGACTCGATTTTCTTTTACTCGATGTCGTCTGCCCACTGACTGTCACTCAGGCTTTACTCGTTTTTCAAAACAAGGACTCGTTTGTATCACGGAGTACATTTATTCAGGTTGATGAGGACGTCATACAGTACGAAGACCTGATGACATGGTTGACTGACGCTGAAGCAACATTGAATGATGTGCACAGATCTCACAAATACAGGAACCAACATTACTTTGAACATAAGGCTTTCAGATCGGAACTTGATCAAAAAAAGGACCTGGTTTGTGATCTTTTTCATTTTAACTTTTTAGTTTCTTGTTGCTGAATAGTTTTACGTTCTTGTGCGAGATTGAACTCCAACATTTCTCCGCAACCTGTTTCTGTATTTGTTGACGTCATTCAAGGTACGAGCGCTGCGAGAAAAGTGGTCAGCAGGTGGCGCTAGTTCAATAGCTGAAAATCAAATAAAGGTTATGGAAGAGCTTCTGATCAAAGTTGATGACTCATCCAGGGTGAGACGGTGTTTGTTGACATTCGCTCCGTTGACTTTACTGTTTTTTTTTTAGTTTTCACGTCATATGTTCGACGTAGTAAATTATAGATTGCCATCAAGTTTTGTTATTTCGAATCTTTTCCAATTTTATTTTATGTTAATCTAGAAATGGTTCCGTGAACTGGACAGCCGGTTGCCAGGGCAACTCGGAGAAGTTGGGGCGTGGCTTCACAAAGCTGAGGCTGTGATTGGTGAAGCAGAATACGATGATGATGTGAGCGATGATGAAGTAATTGCTGACGTCATTAAGCAACAATTGGACGAACACAAGGTAAGATTTGATCACAGACGTTTGTAATGACAAGACGCTGCATCAAAAGGCCATGTTGGTGATTTCATTCGTTTTTCGGAAAGGAAGATTAACCAGATCATATGGACTGTCAGAAACTATGATACTACGTCACTTGTATCGCTACATCGGTGACTTTTTATCTTAAAGAATCAAAATAACTAGACGTGACCTGATTTTTGCAGTAACGTTTTAAACGATTGACGCTGTTTCAATCAGAGACATGATTTTAGTTATTTTGAAAGTTTTATTTTTTATTTTTCTATGAAGCAATTTTTATTATTCATTGCTTTTCAGGCGATTTTCAAAGACATGAATGCGATGCTCCAAGCTTTCCAGCGAATGAGACGAGCTCATCGCTTCTCAGGACACGCTGTGCCTCTGGAACAACTGGAGGAGATGTCGAATAGATTCGCTCGTGAGTCTGGTACTTCATATCTTGTAATGACTTCAACAACAATCGCTACTTGATTAGCATCAGTTTGTTTGATAGAAATTGAACGAATCAGGCAACTGCCTTCAAACCCAACCAGGTTTACGGTGACCTGGTTGGGGCAGAAACATATCTTGGCATTGCGGTTCAACTTGAAGAAGAAGCACAAGGATGAGAAGTGATGCAGTTGTTGTTCTGCGCTTCAGTTCGTGTCAGGTCGATGAGAAATCGTAAAAACGTTATCTCATCAACTGGCTCTTGGTTATTGTCAAGACTTAGGAAGATCAGCATGCGGCTAAGCAGCTTATTTTCATCTCACCATCATCTACTCACTGCCTTGGCAAAACCGTTGCTTACGTCATTACCTAAGCTGGAATTTCACATTGCAGATCATGATGCATAACTCTCTGGTGTTGTTCCCAGATTTAACCACAATATCAACGCAGCGGGCTGCCCAGCTCGAGTTCGGAGAAAGCAAACATCGGTGGTTGGTTGAACTTTCCCGGGGGGAGGAACTCTTGACCACGTGGACAGCTCGGCATGGAGACAGAGATTCTGTCGATGACATGCTAAAAAGTTACATGGTGCGTCGGGAAGAGTTTGAAGGGCACATAATTATTCAAGTCAGGTTTTTGATTTAGGGTACCACGTAGTATTTGCTTAACTCACCTTTATCAGACACCAATCGTATTCAAATAGAATATTATTTCAAACAGATTCTATCGAATTAAACTGGAGTCTGATGAGTACGACTGCTTGTGATGTCTTGATATTAGCGCAAAATTAAACTCTGACACAAATCAACAAATCTTTAAGACTCTGCTGATGAACATCTAGCAATCTATCGCAAAACCTTGTCCAAAATATATTCAAAAAGTTAAACAAACTTGAAACTCACTATTTTTTTGAAAAGTATGCAAAACTCAGCTCCAAATAGCCTTAATTTATTGAGAAGCCGTAAGTTTGTTCTTTGTTGACCAGCCCTATTTGGATTTTACAGGTAACTTCGCGGCAGATATATGTTTCTTTTAGGCATTGTCGAGATGGCGTTCACTGATTTTACATTATTTGGCGGAACTGTCGCTCGCACCACACTCACCCTCATCACTGACGTCAGACCCCCCATCACCGACGTCATTTGTTTAAAGTCGTGCGTTGATTGTGTTCAAAGGAGCTCGTTGACCACAAACGTTTGGTCGACAAACTTGAATTTGCTGCAACCAAAGCCAGACAGCTCGGTGAGAATTATCTTTCTCGCGATGACGTATTGAGTGACGTGTCCAGGGAATCTGTGCGAAAGTTTCTGTCGGATAAAGAAGAACAGGTTAGTAGTTGGCGAAAAATTGAATCTGAAACAAAATATCTAAACATTCATTAAAAACGTGCTTATGCTTCTCTGGTGTTAGATGCAGACAGAGGATTCTCACTTTAATATTTCTTTCATTTCTTAAAGACCAAAGCTCTGAGCAACGAAATCCTTGAGGCTCGAAACTCGTTGGAGGAGACTAGTGAGAAATGGAGAGAATGGGAAGAGAGTGTCGAAAGTATTCAACCGTGGTTGGCTGGAGCAGAGAGCGCTCTCCGCGCGGGAGGAGAAGAGAGAGAAGTGAGTGAAACGAATCTCGGATTTTGTCCTTGTCATTTGTTGCTGTACACAACTATTTCCATCTGATCGGAAAGCAAATGCAATCTGACTTCTCGTTTCAAAGAAAGATTGAATATTTTTGAAAACGCGAACTTGATCATGCCAAGTCTGATAAAAAATAGTTGTTCAAAGCAATCGCTTTAAGGTGAAAACCAATTCCTTACCTTCTTCACAAATGCATGCATGGTTGTCATGCTGGTGGGGTCACTGACCGTGGTGAACTTACCCTGACCTGCTCACCAGTTGTACTCGCAACACTTGCACTGGAATTGTATCGGAATAACAAATAAATATTGATGTAAACACGCCTGGTGTGAATCAGCTTGGTTGGTTCTTCTCAGGGGCGGGCCCAGCCAGTTAGTCTAGGGGTTGCGAATGCACTAATATTTGGTAGTTCAGTCTCATTGCGGGTTCATTACTGTTAGAGATTAAGTATACTTCACAACACTGTTGGGACAAAACAATGGGTGACAAAATGGCCTTACGAATTCTCTGTTTTCCGAAGTGTGCAAAATCATGGTGAATAAAGTTACTATCATAGGTTTTAAGGCGGGTGATCGCATCGCCCCAATCGCCCCCCCCCTCTGGATCTGCCCCTGGTTCTTCTGTGCGTTGGTCCGCATCAGTTTGCTTAAAACTTTGGACACAATTTGTGTTTTATCAGCAGTTGATCTTTTAAATGTTGCTAACTAATGAAGGTATTGTGGAATCGCGGATTCATTTGTTTTTTTACACAACGTATAAAATTCCAACTGGGCGCAACTTTAAATGCGTGATAACTGGAATTGCTGACTGCAAAAGTGACTACAAATTTTAAAAACTATTTCCAACAATATTGAGTAGAACTTGACAAAAGAACAGACCTTAAAAATGTTGTTGTATTTTCTTGATACTTCTTTTTGGTGTCAGAACAGTCACACGAAGTAATCAATTTTTTCCTTGTTTCAGAGTAATTGTTGCTGGTTTTATGTGATGGTGTTTATTTATCTTCTATAAAGGAATTTATCAAAAGCTATCCCCGTTTATTCGACGTCCATCGCGTCATGGTCGAAAGCGGGGAATACCTGGTCAACGTTTGCAATGACGACATCGCAAATGACGTGGATCGGCAATTGGCAAAGCTATCACCTATGGCTGATGACGTGTTAGCGGCGTGTGAGGAAGTATTCAAAGCGGAAATGGTGCAGAAGAAGAAGGAAGAGTTTGACGCTGGAGTGTCCAACCTTTGTCAGTGGCTGGATAGCGTGGAAAGCAGCTTGCAACAACCTGTCCCGGTTGAATACGGCTCTTTGAAAGGTCACATGCAAGATATGGAGGTGCGTGTGCGCGAAGAGCAGATGATGCTGTTGATGAAAATGTAAACTTTCTTCAGACCCGGTGCCTTTATACAGTACTTGCGATCCATTATTTTTGTTCTAAATCAAAATCAGTTAGCGACGGTTGTTTAGCGCGTGCATCCGAACTTGCACACACATAAACACACGCGCACATGTACGTACACACACGTGCTTGCAAAAACACATACACACACATGACCAAATACACACACACTAGCGCTTACAAAAAGTTACTGCTTGATATTAATACTTAGATTTTACACGGTGTTCGAAGTGTGGAAACCTGTGCTGAAAAAGATCATGAAGAAGTCCTGCGACAAATTCATGAATAAAAATAACTTTTCAGGTCATTTCCGATGAAACGACTCAAATGGAAGAAAAATTCAAAGAACTGAGTAAAACTGCTCAGACTTTGGTGAAAGACACTGAGAAAGGCGAAGTCGGATCGATGCTGAAGACAATGACCGTAGTTAAAGATCGACTGGTGCAGGTGAAGTGGACGTTGGGAGAAGTGTTGTTAGTTTCCTTGTTTTTCTTCGTGAGCTGAACGATAATATTCGTGTCTCCCAAGCAACCGTCTCCTCCCATCGAACATAATGTGTTTTTTCGTTTCAATCAACGTTCAACTTTTTTCGTTGACACTCACCCGTCATCATCTGAGCTGTAAGTTTCGCGGTTTCGACGAAGCCGCTTCTTCCAACCGTGTTTGCGAACCCCTCATCTGAAGTTCTGCAGTGATGTTGGGTTCAAGGTTCACGGGTGATTTCTTCTTTCAGGTCAGACGCAGTGTCACCAAGAATCTGAACAACTTCCAGCAGATGTTAGATCCCATACAATCTGTGTCTGTTGATCTCGAGTCGCTCAACGATTGGCTTGATGACGCAGAGAGGTTGATTGCGTCACACGCACATCCAGACACTGATCTGGAAACACAGTATCTCAATCACCAGGTTGCTGATGGAAATTTTATAAATTAAGATTTTATTAATGATTTTATATTTAAGTTTCATGGAATTTCAGTTCATAAATCGCTGCTTCTAACAGGCTGCTCACACTTTAAATGCAGTAACGCAATTGTTAAGTACAAATTTGTTTTCTTTGTCCAGAAATATTTCGCTTCTACTGACCAACAGCAGCAGAAGCTGGGCCGTATCAGTCAGAACATCATGACCATCAAACGATTAAGCACTCCCGGTAAGCGACAGCACGAGGTATTTTACGCTGATGTTGCGATATTATATAAGACCTTCATTTACTTTGCCAACATGTCATCCACTTATTCACTGCTTTCTCCAAGATAGGTTGATTTTTCCAAATTGTGGCTGATGTGTCAGTTGGATTTGAAGAAATGTTACCAGATCAAAATTCTCGCCACATTTTGGCGATAAAGTTATTTGGAAGTAGCTTGCATCACTATCCAATTAGTATGTGGCATTTTAAATGTGTTGATTTTACAAAAAATTGTGAAAATATATCTAAGCTGTGAAAGCAGATTCTTCATGGGGAATATTATCATCGCGCTGATAAACTGTCAAAGACCTCCTCGCGCATGACCACCTTAAGATGATATGTTCCAACATGTCCGTGAGCTGAAACAGTTGCGATTTGCAACAAGTAGACTGTTGCGTTTTTCCCGGTAACAACACCCGTAGTTGAGAAAGAGCTGATGATATATTCGGCGAAGTCTCATCTTTATTTTACACTATGAACTGACGTGACGCTTGTTTGCCTCCCTCTTCAGGCTTAAATATGATCAATTAGAGGTTACTCGCTTGCTTGCTGTGCTGTCACGTGATCAGATCAGTTTCACGATTGAATCCTGACAGACTCTGACGTCACCAGTGGCAGCGTCGGTGGTTTAATTAATTATTTGTTTGTTTCTTACTTTAAACAAGGTATGTCAGTTGATGATGTTCAAGACAAAATAACGGAATCTACAGCTCGTTTGCAACTTTGCTCTCAACAAGCTTCCGAATGGAAACCCAAACTTAAGTCAGGAACTGAGGCGTTGAGGAGGTTCAGAGCAAGCTTGGGCGCCATGCAGCGGTGGATGGAAAAGTCGAACGAGGTGTTGCAAGAGGGCGCTAATGTCAAGGCGAGAATTGACTTGCATCAGGTTTGTTGCAGCTTATAGAGTTGAGTGATGGCGAACATCAAATGTATTTATGTATAATTAAATACTCATTAAATGCTGTCCAAGAACTCCATCAACACTGAATGCAGCCGTAGCTGGACTGCGTGTTGTAATCAGATGAATGTCGCAGTAATGCTTACAAGGTTGCTTCACACATTTCCGCAGTTAGCCGAACATCCCGTATGTATGTATTTTTCCAAACGAGAATCAGTAAATTTAGTAGAGCAATAATATTGAATTACGATTTTACCACGCCCCGCATGATTCGTGTTGTGGAAATGGCAAAGTAACATGATTGGATTTATTGGATCAGAGTAAAGTAGATAGTTTATGTCAGTCTTATCATCGGGGCGTAATCTTGAGACTGGTTCGTCTCCTGGAAAAAACCTCACGTTCCACTCGAAATGATCATGGTGGTGATTCATGAAATAAGGAGTGTCGGCGATTTCTCTTTTACTGAAGTTGCTTTTCAACGCAGCAGATGAATGCGATCTGTCCAAACATTCCTGCCGAGAAGACTTGCACAGAAACAAAAATTTATTTAAATAACAAACGATTTTTCTAAAACGCTTGTGCATTGCTTGGTGTTTATGGTAGAAAGCGCTTTGTTTAATATTGCAGAATATTCGAAATGGACCTTGTATAAGTTGCTAATGCCTGCGGTTCAGCAGGAAGCAGAAGTCTGGTGTTGACAGTGTTCTGCACAATTATGAAGCTGCTCATTATTTTGGAACCTGAATCAAGTTTAACTGATTTTAACAGGAGTTTTTCTCGAATATTGAGGAGACACCTATTAGTGGATTTCTACAAGCTAGTGATCAGCTGCGTCAAGTGCAAACGTCACAAAGCGAACGCACATCTGTTTATGAGATCACAACCGAAATGCAACAAAAGTATCAGTCTGTTTTGAAAAAAGCCACTTCGAAGCTGTTGGCACTCAAGTGAGATGCTGTTTTGTAACAACTCCTATTAAGCTATTCTAAATTGTCTAATTTTTTGGAGATGTTTAACAGAATTGTCTGTGGAAGCTGCTAATTGGTAAAGCAATGTTCAGTTTACAAACTTGTTCAGATATTATTGACTTGTTTTATTTTGCTTGAAGTTAATTGCAGAATATTCCAAGTCAAAAACCTAGACTGCCAATGGCGGTAGTGTTTATGGACATTGACACAACCAAAGCATTTGAAAAAGTTGTTCTCGGTATAATTCTGAGTACGCTTTCTTTGGAAAATCATTGTTGAACTGGTTTTCATCCTCACACCTACCGTATATTCCGGCTAATAAGCCGATTTTCTGGACCTACTTTTGCGACCTAATTTTCTGGGGTCGACTTATTGGGCGGATATAGCTTTGGACCAAAAAAAACAGCGGTCAAAATTGGTCACAAAAACATGTATTACCGGTAACTAAAAGTACATACGGTAAAAAACA
>JGI24021J15306_10002555_pt1 | contig 19821 bp, 11 predicted proteins | sample Ectturendosymbi1_FD_15306 | JGI IMG/M metagenome (IMG submission 15306)
TGCTTCCCAGGATCGTCCAATCTTTCCAACGGAAGTGTCAAATCGAAACAGTCATTTTTCCACGTGAGCGTTGACGAAGAGCTGAGTCTGTACGAAGATGTCGAGTCAGTCAAACCAACTCCAAAAAAAACGATCAAGGTTGTCACCTTCTGACAGGCTCTTGTAACAGTAAGCTAACCGCAAAGCCCGAAACGTTCTTCGTTGGCCGAACTTAGCTGTTGGTGCTTTTGTACGGCTGTGAGCCGGTGCAAAGAAAAAGCGGCCTAGAGTACCATTCAATCTAGGATACAGCATCATCAAGTCAAGGGAAATTGGCACAATGGCAGAACTCACTGTTAGTGATTTACACTGTTAGTGATTAATGCCAACAAAGATATCCAGCGATCTTTAACGCCCAATGTTGAACATCGTTCGTATTCGCAATTTGACGTCAGAGTTGCGGGCGGTGCTTCAACAAATCATTCGGTTGCCGTCAACATTGTTAAAGCTGATCTGATTGAAAAACCTCAAAGAAAAAAAATCTGAACGAAAAACAGATCTCGCCAGAAGCTCAGCGCAGCACCGGGTCGTCTTGATAAGGTGGATGTCAAAGAAGGATCGTAATGTGCCTGTGCAAGATATCATCCGCTAATCATTGACATTCTTTCGATGGTGTTGAAGTGCAGCTTGTGTAAAAAGCGCAACAGATTTGCAATAGTGTGGATGTAATAAAAGTTGCAAATTTCTAATGAAGTATGCAGCAAATTATTAGTCAACGCAGAGCATTGATTGCTGGAGTTTCTTGGTAATTGAAATTTTCTCTTCGAAATAAATCTGTAACACTTGAAATTTTTCCAGTTTCATTGGAATATTTCTTAAATGTGCAAATCCTGCGTAATAACACAAAATTTAATACTTGGCAAGCTCGAAATAAAAACTGGTAGCATCTTTCCGAAATCCTTCGAGCTTTTCACGTAAAGCTTGCGTAGGTTCGCTGCATATGCAGTGCATTGAACAAGTGCAAGATCGAGTGCATTGACACGAGAAGACTGCATGCTCCACAGTGTGCTTTGGTAATTTCGCGTAGTTCTCGTGCGTAAGAGAACGTATTACCTACTCTGAAGACCAGCTGTCGCTTGCCAGTGAAAAATAAAACGCCGACTTAGTCGGTATTGCGTTGCTAAAGTTTTCAGTTATTATGCGCTCTGTGCGTAAAAACATTAACGTTCCACTGGAGAAAAGGAAACGTCCCAAAAATTCGGCTTCGCAAATAAGACGTCTTAGCATTTTGTCACTCACGTGTTTCATTCGGAATATTCTTATCTCTTCGAAATCCCCACTTGGTGCGAATTAAACACTGAAGCGTCATCGTGACATTAAATGCCCAAAGTCAACTAAATGTGTGTCTGTAAGGTTGTTTTATCTGTCAAGTTTCTCACTGAAATTACGATGAGGAAAATCCATGAGCTCCATTGTAATGGAACAAAACTTGTGCTAATGTATTTTTGAAGGACAGTTTTCTTTATTGTTTTCCCGCGCAACGCGACGCGAAACCTGTAGTGCAATACGTGATTCCTTGCGCCACGTCCATGCCAAAAAATTCGCCAAATCAAATACAGTAGAATTTGCCTAATTCGTCACCTCAAGGGGATTAGAAAAAAAGTGACGAATTAGGCGAACTGACGAATAATGCAAACAGGTGAAAACTCTATCATAGAAGCTCGTATACTTTATCATAGTAACTCGTATACATACATAGTGCTCTTATTTGCAGTAAAATGTACAAGTTTATGACGTTATGGTTGAATACAACAATTAATTCCTCTGCTCTATCTGGACTCCTCCATATAATCAAGCATCTTTTAAATCTATAATAAACTTTTCCGCGTTCTCTCAATGGGGAGTCGGGTCGCGCTTCGCACCTCGTGTATAAATTCGATAAACAAATTGCGAGGTGCAGCAATTCTCAGATAAAGATCCGTGATTTGTTTGAATTCCCATACGTACTAGCTGCTTAGACATCAAAAGCGAAACTGCAAATGACGAATTAGACGAACAAAACGCTTCGCAGGGATAGAAAGAGGTGACGAATTCAGCAAATTGACGAATTAGACGAACAGAAATGTACACAAAAATAGGGATTCTGCCGGGACCGACGAAAAAGTGACGAATTAGACGAGTTCTGCTGTAGTTCAATTTTTTAACGGTCCTGTCAGATTATATAAGTGTGCGAACGCAGCATCGCTCAAATATGTGTGTAGAACTTGTCAGATAATCTGACGTGCTGTTACTGGACATTTGCGTACTATTCTAGCTTTCGAAGAATTTTACTAATGTTTTCGTTGGTTTGCGGGTACTTTATAAGAACCCCATAGATTAGGGCATAGGCTGTCAGTGTAGAACGAAAGTACATGCTTTACGGTTTACGCGGATTTCATGTAATTACTGTCTGCTAAGTACGAATACTGTAGGACGTAGGTCTGGTTTTGACTCAAAGAACGACACATGAAACCAGTGCTTTATGTCGATATTGCTACAGAAAAAAGTTGCAGTAGTTTCGGAAGAACATATTTTTTGATGTTTAACATACGGCGCAATATAGTCGCATTCGGAGAAACAAATATCACTCCTAGATGTGAAAATGAAGGGTTTAATGCAATAAGCAACCCTACATTTTACTGCGTTTACCTGGGACATGTGGCATCCGTTATTTCCGGATCAACTATTTTTGACCTTGCGACGTCCATTTTTAATCAATTTCACAACAAAATCGAATTTGCCCAGGTAACACACATAGCATACACAGGCCTGTAACCAGCTTGGGACACCAGGAGGGGCGAAAAGTTTTCCGAGAGGGGCCCAAATTTTTTAAACTATGTCCAATATTTTTAAATATGTCGAACACATTTTTCCAGGGGGGCGAAGCCCCCTCTAGGTTACGGGCCTGAGCAAAAAAATTTATACGCTGTAGGCTAACCCCAAACAACTGCTTTTTTAGAGGAAATTTTTTATTTGTGCGTACGAAACGTTATACGCGTTTTAAATCCATTTATTCATCATATAAAGTCATGGTGTAGGTCAGTGGTTCTCAAAGTGGGCGGAATCGCCCCCTTGGGAACGATTTTGAGGGGCAAGGGGGCGAAAAAACAAGGGGCGATAGGGAGCAAAACAACACAAAGGGGTAGAAAATGCTCATCCACTAATCGATCATTGAGTTAACTTCAGTAGCCTACTACCTGGGGCGGATCCAGGGGGCGGACGATCGACCCCTCTTAAACCTACGAAAGTAACTTTATTCACCATGTCTTATACAATTCAGAAAACAAAATTCGCGATTAAAGATAATTTTTTCATCCACTGTTTTGTCACAGCAGTGTTGTAAAGTAGCTTATACTTCATCTCTTACTGTAGCGAAGCGCTTATGAGATTTGACTACCAAATATTACAGGAATCGCCCCCCCTAAAATTACTGGCTGTGGCCGCCCCTGCCTACTACAGTATTCTGACTTGTTAATTTCTTGCAAATTTTAATTTACTACCGCTGGTGGTTGTTGCTAAAGCAATTCATCCGTTTTATTTTTACTCTGGATCGTCTATGTTCCAGACTACAGTGTGGATTATTTTCACCGGAATTCTGAACATAATAATAGTGTCGTAATACAATTGCTTAGTTCAGTTATTCAGTGGCTTCGTTCAGCTATCTAATACTTCCTTCAAATAAAATTCTTTTAAAATTACTACTTTGTGTTTGCTTTATCAGGCTTGGGGGCGATGGAATAAAAAAGTTTGAGAAACACTGGTGTAGGTCTACTCTTCACGAAATCGTTTTCCGATGTCGTATCTGCCACAAAACGTTTTGTACTTAAAATAAAGCTGAACTGTTTAGGTAGTAGGGTGCACAAAATGGGTAGTGCACTACCCAGTTATCCTGAGCAGGGTTTTAAGCGCAAACCTTAATTTTTTATGAGCGTTTTCAATGTTTTCACAGCACAGTTCTCTCATACAGATTATTGCATCGTGTTCATTCCACGCACTCATCAAACCCCTTCAGTTCCATGCATTTTAGTTCTGGCAATGCTTTGCCTTAGGTTTTGATTTGTAAGTGATATGGCAGCAACAGAAATATCGCAATTCACTTTTCTTGCACTATGTTGAAGCAGTAATACCGTGGCACAGTAGTTTGCAACCGCTATGTCGCGAGAACTGCTCTACGTGTCTGGACGTGATAGTGGAAACAAAACTGAATTCACAGCTCACATGTGATTATGTTACAGGTATTTGCATCGTCTTGAACCACAGAAGGCAAGCACAAGAGAAATATGTTAATTCGGGGCAATTAGCTAATAGGAAAACAACCAGCAACAATAGAGATCCCTCATGGAGTTCACTCTCCGACACTAGATTGCACTATTGTTATATAGCTGAATTTTAATTTCGATCTTTCTCTTGGGGTGACTATCGCAGTGATTACTTACTTGTTACTTATTGGCGCCATCTACTTGTGACCAATTGATTACGTGTGGCGCCATCTCCAGGCCGCCACAATTGTGTAAAACTTTCCTAGGTGGCAGTTATCAGGGTGGCGAATTTTCCTTAATGACTGTGGTCCTGGGTAGCGATTGTCCTAGGTGGCAGTTGTTCGGGTGGCGATTGTCCTAAGTGGCAGTTGTCCTACGTGGCAGTTGTACCCTGACAATTGTCCAGGTGGCTGCTGTCCGGATGCCGTACATAATTATTCAAGTTTTCATCAAACTGAACAATTCCACATGAACACCGGAGTTGATATAGTCGCAAAAAACAACTGTTGCAAGTTGTCAATATCCCACCTTGTGCAATTTTACTCAAAATTGAAACAAGCAGAAAGCATCCATTGACTAGCGGATTTAACTCAACAGAATTTTGCCACATTTTTCATGGACACGTCGTTGAAAATAACAGTCATGTGTACAAGAAGGAAGCTGTGCTATAGAATGCTTCATAATTTTTCTACACGTAAACATGGGCGTCGGAATGGGGAGGAGGCCACCCCTTTTAATTTTGACATTTTTCTATTACATTTTTAGCAATAAAGGTTGTTTTCTTAGTTTCGAGAGGGAAAAATTAAATTTCACAACTTTTGGCCTCCCCTGGAAAAATATTTTAGTTTACCTCTGGAAAAATCCATTCATTTCCCCCCTGGAAAAAATCTTCCGACGCTCATGCACATAAACTGGAAAAAAGAGATATGTGCTAAGATTCCGCCTAGCGAAACACCCCAACCGTGATTTGCAAGCAAAAAGTCGTAGTGAATTCTCAACGGCAATGGACCTTCAACAGTTACTTCAAACTTGTGATATTAGCGTATTAGACCATGAAGAACATCAAATCGAAGTGTGCAAATAAAATTTTTATCCCTTATTGTTGCAATCTTGACCTGATAAACTCACGTTAAATTGGCTTTGATTGCGTCAACGAAAAAATTATGCAGAGTAAACCTGCAAAAAATGAGATGGAACTAACGGGATGAAGTAATAGGGTTTTTGAGTCCATATCTGTTTGCTGTTTATCTTGATGAACTCTCAGTTCAGCTGGGCTCAACCACACACTTATGCTCTATGACTAATTCCGTCTGAGCCAAACATCTACAGTTCAATCAAAAGGCCCTCAGTGGTTTGTTGAAATTTGTCACTATTATTCAGAATGCTGACAAAAAGACGTGCTTTTGCAGTTTGAAAAAATTTGCACAGGGCGTGACTGTGTTTTCAGCTAAATGGAAAGATTAGAACTGATTCAGTTGTACAGCAATCTAGACGTGCAAGTCGTATATTGCACGGCTAGTGCTTCAACAAATTATGATTTAAAGCACAGCCATATAATTTCAGGTTAGACGATTATATAGCTTAGGGGATATTTTGAGGCCAACTCAATGACATTCTATCGATTTCACGTATGCTGCTTCTTCTTTCATAAATGTTTATTTAAAAATTTAGACCTATCGTCAAGGATAGACTAAATTTTAGGATAGATGGAATGAGTTCATCTCTACTTTAGGTTTTGCTTTATTGTCACCACCATCTTTATCTGCAATCTTGTGAAAATTCGCCTGACTGCTGGCACCAGCCAGGGAATCTAAATAAGAAAAAGGGAAGCAAAGGCCCGTGAACAGACGGCGCTCCTCGAGCATTTCAGCAGTGAGTGTAGGCGTGACGCATCTCAGAGTTGCCACTTGTTTTATCTCTTCTGCGGTCTAAACATATGGCGAAAACATGGATTCAAGTGCTGGGTACGTAAAAATTGGGCTATCAGTCAGTAAATTTATATATAAATGTTTCTTGATAAAACCTTTTTACGTTTCTAATTGAGGAATCGCTATTGACTGTTTGTTAGATTCCCAAAGTAGACAAATTGAACAACGGACAAGGCTCATGTTTCAAAAGTCGTACAGCAAATTATGCGTTTGCTTGATTCAGTGTGTACAGATACCTAACTAATACATTTATTTTAGAAAGGACTATGATAAAATACAATTGTTGAGCATTTTTTTCAGAAAGTATGCCTCACAGAAAAATGTATCAGGAGCTATACTAAGTGACTTGCAATTCTGTCTTTACTTTTATAATAAATAATCCTTTAATACGGTTTTGAACGGTTTTGAACGTAGAGTGTGCTCAAAATTTGTTTAAGACGTTGCTTTCGCTGCTTAGCCTATGCATTTGACTTCCCAACGAAAAGTTAGGTTCATTTTTCTGAAACCTGGCGCCAATTCTGAAAGAAATATTATTATTAACCAATATGTAGAACGCCACCCGACAAACGTACTTGAACTGTTTTTAACTTCTTTCCAAAATGCTTTAACTTCATCTCTGTGCCATTCGTCAGCTTTGTTTCTCTTTTTTACTCCGGTGTTGACCAGTGAGATTGCTTGCAATGCCACAACTTTCACAGCTGTGTTGTTGCAGGATGGATTTTGTGTATGGGTTCTTGGGGTGCAACCATTGGAGTCACATTGTCCCACAAATGGAAGAAAAACTCTGTCGAAGGTTTGCATCATTCAGCCATTGACACCGTCTCCAATATGGAAGGTTTATGGTGGACGTGTCAGGTGTTTCCATCTGGGCAGAAGCAATGTTGGCCAATATCAGGAGCCATTCAATCCCTTCCACGTAGATACGTTTCTACATTTTTTCCACGTTTGGTTACCTAACTTGCAAAGCTGGTAAAACTTAAGATAGGGTGACCTGATTGTTTTACAACGAGGTTTATATTGCGTTTATTAGACTGAACTGGGAAAAAAGCGATTTGTCACTATTCAATGAAATACTCATAAACAGTGACTAATATTATTTGCCTTTGCAGCTGTTATTGTTGGTTGTCGAGCACTCCTCGTCTTCTCTACCCTTAACGGTGCTGTTGCCGGAGTTATTTCCTTGCTTGGATTCAAATGTATAAACCTTGGACCGTCCACCAAGAAATCAAAAGCAAAACTTGGATTCATCAGTGGTTTTATGCACTTGCTATCTGGTAAGAGGTTACATTTGCTCCTAACCGCCTTGAAAATCTGTTAAAGAATCACATTTAGTAAATTCTTACAAGGATGAGAGTGTATCGCTCAATTGTATGGCAGTGAAGCAGATCATATTTGAATTAGAGACAGTTTCTACGTTCGTAATTCCAAACTCAGTGCGGTTTAAAACTGTACGTGTGGCATGATCTTCACATTCGTTTGCAAACGTTCTTGTACGATTCTAAAATAGGAATGTTCACCAATGTTGGTAAAGCTTAAGCACGTATATGTGCACAATTTAGCAATCCGTGACTGTTATTTTCGAGATAGCAACAAGCTTCTGTTGATGAAACAGCACAGAAATAAGTACAACGGCTTGGGCTGGAAAAGCCAACATTTGTGGTTTCCAATGCGCTTATCTGTGATGACATAAAACAACAAAACGTGCTTCGCTTAAAATCCTGTAGTCATTTGAATGCCTCTCAAGAAACTATTGAAAGCCCTTATTAAAATTGCTGAAGTGACCTATTGCCGTATTATACGTATTGCGCTATATTGGTTGGAGAACCGGCTTGCGTTTAAACTAAACTGACCAAAGAAAACAACAATCGTCACTTGGGCAGAGCAGACAGATAGTTGTCAAAGCGTCACCAGTTAAGTGTACAGAAAAGGCTTGCACTAATTTTGCAGAAGATGACAAATCCGTATGTCTTTTCGTTTTCCCCAGCAGACAAGATGCACCAACCCGCGTTTCGCAAGAAAGGTCATGAGAGCACGACACTCGAGCAGGAAGCTAAATCCGATTTTGTCTTCTTAAGCAAGTCATTTAATTCGGCATGACCAAGATACAGTCAATGCTTTTGCCGTACTGCAAAACCATGGCATTGCAACCAGAAGCTTTGCAGTAGCTGGTAAATTACGCGTTTTTGCAGAAAACAGATGCTTTGTGTCCAAAAACTCCTTAGAAATTTACCAGTCGATTCTAAGAACTTTTTGCTCGAATTGACCAGCGATTCTCAAACCCACTCAACAGTTTGCGCCCATTCCAAAAAATTGATACCAACCCATCAAATGCTTTCGGAATTCTCGTCCTTGCCACCTAACCTTTGTTTTGCTCGAAATTCTCTGATTTAAAAATAAGTATGCCTTTTGGTATTCAATGAACTTTCAACTGGAAAATAAACAACAGTTTTGTTCAAGAGTTCTGCAGAACCATGTAGACTGGCTTAATGAACATTTGGATGTCAGTTAACGGATCCCTGAATGCCATGAAACAATCAACTTATTTAGTATCTACGCAAGTGATCAACTAACTCAATTAACGAAGCATTGATGACAAACAACTTCAATACTTACCTTATGCGCTATGGCTCATTCATTTCTGCTCCCCAATTTTCCTATGGGGAGGGAGATGTAATCACGCCACATGGTCTTTGGTCGACCTCCGGGATGCTTTCTCCTAGGAGTTGCCAAAAGGTCTTGCTCGGCAAATCGTTCCGGGGTCATTCTGGTCATGTGGTCGAACCATCGCAGCTGAGGTCTCTCTGTTCAGAGAAGCGGCTCGGCATTCAGGACTTTACGATTTTCACAGTTGCACACTCTGTCGCGAAGCGTCACGCCGTGAACTCTTCACAAATGAGATAGCACTCTTTGAGTCATTACACAAGATTAATACGGACACAAAGTTCTGAGCAGGAATACTGTACATTGACCTGACGGCCAGTAACAGGCGACTGCCCACTCCGTAGTCCCACTACACTCCCATAGGCGTAGCCAGGGGTGATCAAAAGGGTCATGCACCTCTCCAATTTGAGCATACGTTGTCATTTTGTGCTTTGAGAAGAGGTGTCCCGACCAAAATACTGTTGCTTTTCATTTTTTGCTGTTCATATCGCTTAGGCTATGTATGTAGACTAATATATTCTTAATCCACAACCAAATATGTCAATAAATTTGTTAACAACTTGCTCGAAAACAAAAATATCACAAAAGAAGCAAGCTTTAGACTGAAAAACTCAGATGCTACAAAACATCCCGGCTGCACGGACTATTGAGATTACACAAAGAAAACATTCCCTCACGGCCAATAGTTTTTTTCATAGACTCACCTACTTCTTAAAGAATTATCCTCACTACCGAAACCACTTATTGAAAAATCAAAACATCACGCAAGAGACTTTTCAGACTTCGCATCATCTATTACTCAAGAATTACTCCAAACATACGAAGTAATGGTCTCATCCGATATCGTCGAAACACTCGCTTTAGATACCTTTGCAGACCTTCCACGTTTGTGAAAAAGATATTTGTGATCATAAAGAAATCAAAGTTTTGTGATCATAAAGAAATCAAAGTTGTCCGAGTTTTTCACCCATCTGAACACAAGAGAGAGCTTCATCCAATTCAGTATGAAACAAGAAAACGAAGAATGCTCTCCATTTTTGGACAAATTGATCATACGCTCATCGAATGGCCACTTATTGTCAGCAGTCTATCGTAAACTAACCCAATTAAACAGATACCTCAACTTTAGATCAGAACATCCTATACAACAACAACAACAATCAGTTGTTAACACTCTTTTCGAACGGGCTAAAAAATTTCCCTCCACAGCCCAGGACCTGAACAGTAAAATAGAGTATGTGACACGAACTCTCGTGTTGAATGTTTAACCCAAATGGATGATTCAAAACAAAAAGAAACAACACAACGGATTTTCTGAGTTTGTATCTACAGTTATTTTACCGTGCAAAACTGAGTTGGGAGAACTTTGAAACGAATTCTGGAGAAACGTCGTAAACGAACTATTAAACCAAAGCGCAATCCTATCTTCAGGACAAGATATTGTACCCGTCAGCAAACGTCGAGGTGTAGTCTGTGAAATTCCATGTAGGGAATGTGAACGCAAATACATTGGACAAACGAAGCCAGAGCACTCGATTGAAAGAATACCAGGGACACTTTGCCAAAAATATTTGTAAAAATCCAGAAAAAAACAGCCTTGAACGAAACATACAGCCCACAGCGGCCATTGCTTGGACTGGGATTGCACCCACGTCTTACATCACGTAAATAGCTACAAGCGTATTTTTTTGAATTCTTGTATATCAATCAAACTAACATTATGAATGATAAAAGCACAAACTTCCCAGCTGTTTATCATAATATTTTAAAGCATGAGTGAAATTTATCCTTTACTTGACTTCCTTGAGTTTGACATCTTACTGCCCCCTTTAGTGTTTGTTGAATTGCTAGCTCACCACTCAGTTTATCCCATTATTGATCGCTATTTACCGCATACATTCACACTATTTACTGCTTTACTTCACGTACTAACGTTTTGTGGATTTCTTTGTACAGATTTTACGCTATTTTATTGTGTCATGTACATTGTCATATCCCGGCGTTTCGTTTCACTTCTCAACTTTCACGTTCACTGTCGCATGCTGTCACTCATTTCCTACAACGTGATGGTCGGTTGGTCGGTTTTGGGCTTTTTGTCTTTGTACGTCACACTTCTCATTGTTTTTTGTTATTGGTAAATTCCATGTTATGTGGTTAAAATCTTTGCTCTGAGAAAGCCTACTTGAATAGGTGGGCGAAACGTCGGCGAAATAAGAAAATAATCGCCAGAAAACGAATTTATCTGCTTGCTAAATACCGCTGCTCGCTTAAGGTCAAAAGATTTGGTCCCCCAAAATTGTATGCTGGCTACGCCATTGAACACTCCCTAGAGCTTTTCCCCAGTAACCCAGTCGTATATGCTTCCTCCAGGTAGACTAAACATGCGTAGACGTCTTTGGCATACGGCCAAGACTTCTCGAAAATTTGCTGGAGAATGACAATTTGATCTATAGTGCTAGGGCCAGGACGAAAACCGCACTGGGAATCATCCAGCTTTGGTTTAGTTATTTCGTGGCATCATTTCTCAAGGCACTTGGCATATACTCTTCCCCATAGAGGTTAAGCAGAGAGATGCCCTTGGTAATAATTNGTGCATTCAATACTGTCTGCCTTCTTGTGAATGGGGATGATCACCCCAGGTTGACTATCTTTCGGTGTCCTTCCGAAACGCCATGCCACTTTACACTCACGAGTCAGCCAATAATGTCCTCCATTCAAGGCTTTGATCATTTCAGGTCGGGTTATATTGCAACCTGCCGACTTTCTCAGCCTTCATTGTTTGTTAGCTTGTCATACGTTTTCGGTCGTAATGATGCTAGTTTCCTTGCTAAATAAACCTCCTTTATGTCCGAACGATGTGAGAGTGACTGGGTTCAAAATAACACTGAAACACTCTCTCCATTTGCCAAGGTTCCTCCTCTTACTGAGTAACACACCATTTTGCTTTTTCACGGATCTAGCAATATGTAATATTTTGCCGCGGGTGCTCTTGGTCGTTTTCTAGAACACTTTGTTGGCCTGCCAGTAAGTGGTATCTAGTTTATGCCCGAAATTTTCCCAAGATTGCATTTTGGACTTTTCTCCTGTAGGGTTGCGCACTTTCACACCTCAGCGTATCGCGAATGCAAAGAAGGTTCCGCTTTGTTTTAAAGTCAGGCCTTGTTGGCTGATATCTTTGCTTGAAGAGCATCTTTTACCTCGGGGTTCCACATTGGATGACTTTTTACCATTATTCGCCACGCCACACCGAGTCGTTTCAGTCCACGTACTCGAGCAGCGGATGAACCGGCAGCTGCATTGAATAGCTGCCACTCCAGTTCTGCGTCCGTCGAGCATTCCGGGAACTCTCGGAACAAGGACGATCCGCTGTTTGTAAAGCTCTGTCGTATATGCTTGTCCACTAGGACTTCCCACTTATTCGGTAGGACCTTCTAGTGCGGCACGCTTTTGTAAGCCCCATTGGATTTTTCAGACGCAAGTTGCATGCTACTAGATGGGGATCAGTCGATAGTTCTGCACATCTTTTGACACGAACGTCCAACACTGATTGGAATCAGTCAGATGACAATATGCAGAAATCAATGTGTGTCCGTTGACTCAACGAATCTCTGCACGAGGTGTGCAAATCTCAGTGTTGGAAGAACGTGTTGATCATGCACAGTGCGTTATTACAACACTAACAACTTCAACATTAAACACGCACACCCTTCCTCCTAGTGGGATTTTTCATTAACATAACTTCCCCACTGAGAGCTTACAAATATGAAGTAGCCCACCCTCAACGCCAGAGTAGAAGTGATTCCACCCACTGGCAAGTTCTACAGCAGGCTCTCAAACTCAAGTTGCTCCGAGAGCCAAATGAGGTCTTATAAAGTAACCCGAGGGCAGCATTATGACGCTGACGCAACCATGGCGGTACCTCAACGCTACTATACACAGCTTTGCTTTTACATCATATTTCCTGCGAAAGGTGTGAGTTACAGGTAAATCATTTCTAGCCATCTCTACGTTCATTCAAAAGGAACTTGTTCACTCGCTAGCCGAGAACTTTTAAACAACAGTGAATAGAATAAATAACGTAAATGTTAAGTATTTGAAAATTCCCAAAAAGCATCAAGGGCCACAATCGGTCCGCATGTTTGAGACCCTGCTCTACAGCCAGGCCGCTTGGTTGAAGAGATACCAGCAAGACAACAACATCCAAGGAATGTCGTTTGGCTTCCTCGACCAGTTCGCGCTCTTTTTCTGTGAATGAAGTGTCGTTTCAATTTCCAATCACTAGCTTATAGCAAGATCGCCGTTTACGCGTGGCTTTCAAGTTTCCTAGAGTAGAAGCAGTCTGTGCTGCCCCCATTTGCCTCCTCAGATGCGCAGCGGGCGCAACATGGACCTCCACTTGTTGATACAGTAGCTGATGAAGGAGACTGTCGCGAATTTTCTAACAACACCCTCCTGCCTAAAGCTTGAGCGCGGTCCTTGGTCACGCGCGCGACGACCCATGCGCGATGGATTACCATTAGTTTTGTGCATTTCATGGTAGTACTGTCCAAATTATACCGCTACAAAAACCGATCGCGTCATTTACAAAGCAAATTTTGCGATATCGGGGGATACTATGGAAAGATTACTGTGGGCAGATTTGTGTATGAGAGGCCTTGCATTGAGTCTACTGCAAGCGCAGACATGCAAAAATCACTACACCTGAAAAGGAGAGCCTATATATTGCGCTATCATTTTTCTTAACGGGACAGGACGGGCAATGTTTTTGCTCCCTTCTGCTACATCAAAACCCCAAAATTTTTACGACAAGTAAAATTAGCATAAGACCATACTTCTTGAGGAAAGGAGATCGATTGGTCATGTGTACGGCAGCATCGCAAGCTTTGGTCAAGAAGTTTTGGTAGTGTTTTTATCGGAATCCAAATAATGGTAATTTAGATAATATAATTGGTTGTTTATCTTTTACAGAATCTTTAGTAATGATTGATTGTGCGTCACGTGTTTGTGGCAAGCGTTCATAATAGTTACGCTCGTTGCTTTCATGTGGTCATAGCTGACAACATGCGATGCCAGCGTATGCCGAAAAAACAAGAAAAAGCCAGCCTATTGCCCCATTATGCTAACTCTTTCTTCGTTTTTCGTCACTAACTTTCACTGTATATTATGAACATTCAAAGAAAACGTAAGTTGGAAGCTGACTGAAGTTAAAAGTTTAACTAAACAACGCTAACAGCACGCCAGGCTGGTTGCGCAGCAATGCTGAAGAGTTGCCTTTGCTTTGAGCCGGTGCACAACCTGCGGCCGTATAATGAAATTTGCGGCCGTCCACATGTAATTTAAAATATAAGATTTGGCGGCCGTGCTGACGTATATTGAAGCAAAACAAAGGCAAGGCAAGAAAATCGACACGATGCGTAACAATCTGGATGGTGATGTTTCTTTTAATAAATTCGTTAAAATGTTTGATATTTTATTATGCTTTTAGGCCCAAGTAAATGACATACACCGGATAAAACCTATTCTTTAACTAAACGTATCTCATAAATATAACTCGGACTCCTTGGCAGCCGTACTTCATATAAATAAAGGTATATTGCGCCCGGCAATATCAAAAGGTTGTACACCCCTGCTTTAAGCAATTGATTAACTTTAAACTATATCTGCATACCTTTCAAGTCAAGATCTTCAGAGAGATGTTTTACCAGTGTGGGGTTAACCACTGCGAAGACGCGATATCGTTTCGCAAGGTGGACAATTAGAAATTTAACTTCTTGCAATGGAATAGACTTGTGCACTGATTGCGCTTCTGTGAATAAAAAATTGTCTTCATACCGGTTTTGCTTCTGTGCTAGAAGCCAAAAAATTTAGAACAGAATTCGATATTGTGGAGTCAATTTATGTATTCCAAATACGTGCAATTACGGAATAGCAAATTATTCCGAATTGCCCACACCAACCAACGAACTGTAATTTATGCATGATCGATACAATCGATAAATTTAGCCAATGCATTGATAAACAAACATGAGTATGTAATGAATCATTCTTACCTGTTTTGCTTTGAAATAAAGCTGCAGTGCAATTTTAGCTGTTGTTATGAAATGAACGTTAGAACACTGGATTTTAATCCTATTTAACTCGCGGATTGGTAAAACAACGAAACTTTGCCGGACCCGGCAAATGATAAACTTTCTTTTGGTGACCTTCAAAAAAGACGGAATACGTAGCCTACGTGGACAGGGGAGGCCAAAAAAGAAGTGGGTATTTTACAAAATGTTATGTTAAATTACCACGACATTTCCGCCTCTGATATAGCGACGCACGTACCGAGCAAGAAAAACGTGATGAATGTACTGACGAAGGCATTACACTTTATGGACCACTAGTGGTCTGCATATAGGCGGTTGGAACCACTTGGAGAACTATCTTTCGGAGTTTAATGCCTGCAAGGTCTTTGTTTCAGCTGTTTATTGCCTAGAGCAGGGCTTCTCAAACTATGGGTTTGAAATTTTGTAATTTCGTGGACGCGAATTTTGGGGTCGCGAAACAAATTCCTTTGACAAATCAAATATAAAAGTTTTTGTAAGCTTTACAAGAAAATCAAATGTAGGCCTGCAGTGAATCTATTTATACTGCATTTTTAGGAGGAATACCGTGTTTCATGCTGTCAGTTCTTTACTAGGATGTCTGCCTGAGCTATCAAATAATAATAATCAACCAAGCACAACAAGCTATGCGTTGTTACGTCATGACTGTTTTAACGTATCGACCAATATTAACTTTGTTGTATTCATTCCGACACGAAGACACACTTGTGTTTAGAACTATAGGTCTGGTCTAGAAACTAGGCTAACTGCCTTGCGAGCTCACTGAGTAGTTTTAAACTAAAGTTAAAAGCTTCATACACAGTTTCAGAAGTAGGCTACTGTGGAATTTGATTCAGAAAAAGTTGGATCCTCAAACCATACACAATTGAAATTTCAGGAGACCGAACACGTGCCATGCCCAGGACGAGTTTGTGGAGTTATAAACGACAAAAGTTTGCAACTGAAATTTTCAAAACAGAGGTTGTGATTTTTGGATAAGAACGAGAAATGAATACCCAGTCATTTCTGATCTAGCTGTTTAAAAACTCTTACAAAACATATTTGTGTGAAGAGGCATTCGCAAAATTGATAATCAAGTCCAAAAACCGATCCTTTTTAAAAAATGTTGAGAATGTATTTCGTCCTGCGTTGTTTTGTATCAATCTATGAATGGATGATTTGTGTAAGAATCATCAAGTGCACCCCTCCCATTAGGTGTGCTTGATAAAGAAGTTACTGCTTCATTGCGTTGTTCTTTTGTAACTGTATAGTTGCTTTTCGCGGATTGTGTGCATTTGTGTGATTTCGCCGTGGACCAAAATGCTTCTTGTTATTTGTAATGGGACGTTTACAGGCATCATTAACATCTAGGCCAGGGGTTCTCAACCTGGGGTTCGCGAACCCCCAGGAGTTCACGGGAATGTTTCTAGGGGTACTTGGATGGCAGTTGAGTTTTCATATATTCTTATTTTTTAATATCCTTTACTAGAGGAAAATTGTTAGTTCCTGTTAGTCAACATATTACCACTTAATTTAGTGTCAGCTTACTGGGGGTTCGGGTTGACTGTTTTATGACTCGGGGGCAGGGACCGTGTTTATGGGGGGGACGGGAGGACATGTCCTCCCCCAACTTTTGGACAGGAGGGACAGAATATCTTTTGTTCCCCCAACATTTTGTGATAAAAAGTAATGAAATTGTGCAAATTCCATGCTTACATTTTTGTTGGAAATGTTTCCCCGCAGCATAAATCCAGGGAATAAATGAGAAAAATGAACATTATCACTGGATTATCTGTAGACACAGTATACATATTTCCTATGTAAACTGAATTTTCATGATTGTTGAAAACTGTGGTGGTTTAATTTGATTTACCGAATCAGTGTGCACATGAACTTCGCTCAATCACGAATTCCTGCACTGGTCTGTAGCCTGCAATCAGAATACGATTGCCACCAGGCGCGTAGCCAGTGGGGGGAACGGGGCAATGCCCTCTCAATTCCAAATTTTCAGGTTAATAATATATTTGAAGTATAAACCAAAGAAATACTTCAGTACAAATCAACGAAAGTGCCTCAGGGAACCTATCCCACTTCAGCTTCTAGTCGAATACCAACTTGTATCTGACCTTTTTCAATCATAATCAATGACCGCAAGTAAAACAATTAACGCTTTTCGCAGCTGCTTTCGGCGCACCAGCTTGCTGTATTCCACCTAATGGTTATGTAAGCTTCATTTCAAGACCATCGCAAATTCCTCTCTGATAACAGTGGGTGTTACAAATATAAACTATCCTTGTTTCCAGTGTCAGCGTAGCCTTAAATCAATATCGTAGATTTTGGTTGTTGCACAGTTTTAAAACTGCATGTGTGAATATGGCGGTGATATACATTTTACATGTCTTGAAACTCAAACTTTGGCAGAGAAGAGATTCAGTTTCAAAGCCGTCTTTGTTGCGCCATAATCACTGTTTAGCAACAATATCATTCATTCTAGATATTTATTTGTGATGACGTGTATTGTGACGGTTCAATCGCAATTATGTGGAGTCTTAACGTTTTCATCAATGATTTCCCTTTACCTTGCTGTCGAGTAAAAAATCAGTCTTTTCAAGATATTAGACTCGACCTGCTGTTCATAAGCTCAGTGCTTCAACTTTCATCTGATGTTAAATACCACCCTATCCTACTGTAAATTATTTGAAATCATTTAAATGCAACGATAAGAGTCAGCAGCAAATCTAACGTACTGTAAGTGCAAGATGCTTTGTATTTTGCAAGTGCTGAGGGAACTGACACTGCCGTTACTTACAGATACTGAGACAACTTGCACAGAAATGGATATTAAAATAAAGAGGCAAGCTCTCGGAAAGGGGCCTCAAAACATCGCCATTGCGAAAGGTAGTTGCGGGATTACGTGGATAAAAGAGTTAAATTTGTTTCACATTTCAATGTATGAACTAAATTCAAGAGCTAAGATACATACGAAAGGAACAAAAATTTGTAAAATTTTGCAGCTACACAATTGAAAGCTGCCTCCAATGCCACATTTTCCCATAATTTTTGCTTTATTTTGAAAAACATATGACTTGCTTCAGAGCTTATTGAAATGTGGCTCTAGAGTGGCACAAAACCCTTTAACTAAACATGGTGCAAAGCTCTGGGGTCAGGCCCGTCTCAAGGATTTCACAGTAAGGGGGGAAAATATCATAAAGAGGGACCACATTTTTAAATACAAAATTGGATGTATGCAGCAACCGGAGGGCAAAACATGAAATGGGGGGCTGGACAACACGACCCCCCCGCTGGCGACGCTGTGTAAGGGGGGCACGGTGTCTCTGAAAAAGAGGGGCCCGAGGCGAATGCCTCGTTATGCTTCCCTAATATCCACCCTTGAGCTTGCAATCTGTCTTGTTGGCAAAGCCCATTTGACTAAAATGAAACTAAATTTGAATTTGTTCCCAATAGGGCTTCAAATTCCGCAGATAAGTTATTGTATTTTCAATAAGCCCGTTATTTGTACAAATTTAATTAAGTGCAGTGCTAAGCTACCTTTACATGCAGCTGAGCGTTGTCAAAAAGTTTTGTAATACTGGATTTGCTATTGTGTTGACAGTTTAATTCCATCATATATTTCAATGAAGTCAGCTAAATTTAGCAAAGTCTCATCAAACAATTTAAACGAAGTAAGTTTGAAGTAGCTACAAAGGTTTTACGGAATAGATTGAACATAGCCAAAAGATCTTACAGACTATAAAAAATCCAAACATTTTTCAAACGCGTTGAAAGACTCTAGCGTTTACGGTTATCAACTACATCGCTGAAAAATTAGATGACAACGGGATCCACTTCTTCTATGCGCGAAAGTTTTGTAGAAGACCTACTTTGGAAGTCGCGGTGTCTTCGAGCAAAGTCGCTGCTCGGCTTCGACTGAACATGCGGCGTTGGTGTACATCAGAAGCGTGTAAATACAGTATAAGCGCAATCGTAGTGGCGGCCGCGATGACTTCTTGCTCAAGTGCAATATTGGGCATTGGCAGGTTTACTAGCGCTTTTGCAAGAAAGGTTTATGAGCAAATGGTGGCATTGATCCAAAGTAGAAGCTTGGAACTTCACTATCAAAACTTTTAAAAGTTGTCAATTCAATGAAAGCATGGGCGTCGGAAGGATTTTTCCAGGGGGGGCAAGTAGGAGATATTCCCAAAATTTGTTCCAGGGAGGCCAAATATGATGAAATTTGTTTTTTATCCCTCGAAATTGAAAAAACAACCTTTTTTTGCTTATAATTTCAAAATTATAATTGGGCCCTCCGACGCCCATGAATGAAAACAGACTTTTATTGTTCAGGAGAAAACGCCAGAAACATGCACGTTTCATGGGTGATAGATGATGCTTTAAAAACAGGTAGCATTAAAAATATTTAAATGTTGAAACCCGGTTATTGTTTTCACTAGCCCTAACAAAATTTCTGGCTAGGCGCCTGGTTGCACTACTAGTATTTACCAAAAGATCTTGTGGTTTGTTTTTGATTTGATCTATGTGGTGATTATTAGTAGCAGTATATATCGAGACTGACAAATTTCAATTGATTATCACAATTTTTCAGCATAATTGCGTCTAGAATTAATGTGCTCTCAGAATTATTGTGTTTTCATATTAAATGCAGTGCTAAGTGCTAGATATAGCACCAGGGCCGGCCTTAGGCCGATGCAACCGACGCAGCTGCGTTGGGCCCCGCGCCTTGGTGTTTGGGTAGATTATTTGTCAGATGCACTTTGCGCTTGAGAATTCAGTAGAAACGCCATATAAATTTCATTGTTAACAAAGAACGCTCTCGTCAGAACTAGCAAATTTCCTCTCGAACGTTAGCAA
>JGI24021J15306_10002557_pt1 | contig 19820 bp, 12 predicted proteins | sample Ectturendosymbi1_FD_15306 | JGI IMG/M metagenome (IMG submission 15306)
TTTCACAAACCTTTTTCTACTGGGACAAGCAACAATCTGCTGACAGTAATATAATCCAGCTCCATCTCACACTGAAATGCACGAAAGATCAATCTTCTCATTTCTGCAATTGTGTCTTAGTTTCGAAATGAATTTTTCAACACCACGACCGCGGTCTGACTAAATTTCTCGCAGGATCTGAGCAGTGGCGTAACTGACGGAGGGGAGAGCAGCCTCCCCTGACAAGGTAAATAGAAAATCTGGCCCCCTTTAGTTAATATTTTCATACTTAGTATTCTTTAATTTGTTGTTTTTTGCATTTTTCGGGGTGTTTTCGATTTTTATCTAGTGTGGAGATCCACGACATTCAGAGATTCATTATCCTTTTTTAACATTTTCTGAGTTTTGGCTAATGGGCTCATCTACGGTGACCAGTTGTCCCCCTTCAGATAATCTTTTTCCCCCCTGGCTCAAACCTCTAATTACGCCGCTGGATCTGGAGCAACTAATGGTGTGTGTCATCATAAACAACTCTAGTTTCCCGACAGTCAAAAACAACAACACAGCTCATCATGCATTTTGAAAATATTGAATTCAGGCTAGAGAGTTACTAAATTATCGTTTAAAATATTGCTGGCGGAAAATTATCTACTGTATATGTCAACCAAAAGAACTTGAGCGGAAAATTACGAAAAAAACTGGGGGGGCCAAGCAAAAATCTGGGGGGGGCATGGCCCACCCAAGCCCCCCCTTAGAATCGTCACTGCTGTACAGCTCACAAGTACTGTACAAAGGCTGCAACTAATGCTTCCAGACCCATCAAGAAATTTTATCATTGCTATATTTATAGGCAAAAGAACTATCCTCGATGTCTTGCGTCAGCAAGGTGACCTGATGTGCGGTAGACATCACGTGTCGAAAGCACGCTTGTTTCTGCGGGTGTATTAGATCCATAAATGGTTCGTATTCCAACAGCGTAGATGAGGTGTAGCGAAATGATATATTTGATGGATATTCAAGTATGTACTTTCCACGATTGGTGTAAGCAAGGAATCGATCAGCAAATTTATAATAGGAAATCGATTTCACGTAAAATTACGCATCCTCAGTCCTTATTCAAATAGAATTTGATGGATAATGTAACATGTGCAGAAACGTTTAAGAAGCCATGATGTACACACGGCACAAACCAGGGCTGTGGAACTCCGGCTTCGGTTTCACTATTTCAAAAATTATTGACTCCGGATCCAGCTCCAATCAGCCCTGCAACAATTTGGCACCCCCAAAACGCTGCGCCCTGGGCAGATGTCCCCCTTGCCTCACCCTTGTTGCACCACTGATGCCATGGCGTTACCTACGTCTCCAAAACCAAGAAGTGAAATTTACAGAAGTCAGCAGGAGGCGGAGGTGCATAAAGGGCTGTAGTCTCCCAACTATCTTGTATTTGGACAAGAACCAGCTCAAACATGGGGAAAAAGTTTTTTCAAATTTTTTATCTTTTGTCGATTTAACTCTTTTCTGTTATTGATGAGGTGAAAATGCACTAGACGTGTCTTTGTATTAATTGGTGAAATTAAATTGTAAAATTTTTTTGAAAATGCAATTTTCGGGCATAAACATACTTTTTCGAGCAAAACGCCTCCAGCAGGGCCGGCCCTAGCAGATGCGGGGCCCCTCTGAGCAGTGGCGTTACGACGTCATCATGCTCAGTCAATCGTGCTACGATCTTTTTAATGAAGATTTTTACCGAAATGGCCTACGTGAATATGGAAAAAGACGGTAAAAGCATGCTGCTGTGGTGGACATTAGACAGTGTAATAAGCCGAAAGTTGTAAAAGATTAAGCTCTGCAATGGAGGTGCGAAAGCAAGTGCAAAGTTACGTCAATCAAAGCGATCTGACAAGCGAATTGAACTTATAATGCAATTACTTAACTGTTGTTGAACGGCACTTTCGTTCGAAGAACGACTGTCTTGGGGAATATTGCTAACATGAAATGATTACCTTTCTCGCTTCCGCTATAACCACAAGCGCAGGTGCATTCTTGTATAAAGCTGACGTGTGTGCGCAAGATCAACTACCCGCTTCATGACGCAATACACGAAAAAAACAGACTTCACAAGAGAGCTTCCCATGCATTTTCCCAAAGTTACCCCAAACCCAGTTTTATAGTCATTCTTAATGTATGGACTTTGACAGCAGTTCAATTTGTTTGTATGAATTGGAAGTTTAATGTACAAAGATTTTAGAACTACCACGTCACAGATGTAGAAACAACTTATCAAACGCAGTTTATAATGCGCATGTTTGATTGATAAAATAGAAGATATAGCCGCGCAATATAATGATAAACAGGAAGGAATGTGCTGGATGATATTCACAACGTTTGACTTGCGTAGTTAAGCTGCACTGCAGCTTTAAGTGTCTTTTACGTTTATACACCTGGACTTTGAAGTAGTAGATTTTCTACGTATTTACGCTCACAAATAGGCAAAACACATGAAAGTTTGGTGGAGCGGCAAATGATAAAATTACTTGCACGAACGACAAATAAGGCGGAAAAATTTTGTGGACAAAGGAAAGGAGGAAAATTTAAGTACGTATACACTTCACAAAGTTTTGCGCTGGTTTGCATAAGATTATTAGCTAACGCGTAGCTGTGTTTTAACGAGTGATAAAAAACTTTAATGTTCATTTAAAGATTTCTTAGGAGCACAGGTACAACGCCCTACCACGAGAATTGAGTGCGGTTGATCAGGTTCGATTAAGAGGAAATTGATTACAAGAGCATTGCTTGCTGAAAATTAGGCTCATGAGCTGTTTCTACTGAAACCTCGAACACAAAGAGTATCTTGCAAAAATGAACAACTTGGCCAAACACCATGGAGTGGGGCTCCCAGAGGCGTGGGGCCCAATGCAACTGTATCGGTTGCATTGGCTTAAGGCCGGCCCTGGCCTCCAGATTTTTTGACTCCTACACCTACGATCAACGCCGTGTCTTCTGTGCTGCCCAAGGACTTAGTGTTCTTGATTTCTTCCCGATAGGAGAAACAGTCAACTCTGAAGCGCATACTGCACCTTTAAAAAACTTATTAGAGCAAGAATTCGAGAAGGAAGACCAAAATTGAAAATGAACAAAGTTTTCTTCAACATCGCAAAACGCGACCACACGCGAGGTTAGTACAAGGAAAAGTATAACTTCTTTGGATGTACAACTTCGCCTCATTTTTCTTAGACACCTTCAGACTAACATCTTTGGTGTAACCTCGAATGAGTCACTGAAGGGCAAACATTTTGGCAACAATGAAGAAATGAGACCTCCTGTCAAAATTTGGCTTCGTGAAAAAACGCCTGAATTTTACTAAACTGGAGTACATGCCTTCATTCGAAACAGCTGTTGAAAGAGGCGGCGGCAAGTTTGCGAAGCACGCATATGACCATTTGAAATACATTAATGCATTATTTGTTTGTGATATTCACAATTTTCATTGCAAGAAAAAATACGACACTTTTTTAATCAACCTCATATGAGGTTGAGCGCTGTTCAGCGTTCTCTCCTGGCCAGGATGTCGCAACAAAAAGTCAACAATAAAAAACAGCGCGAAGAAAAAGGCGCGAGCGAGCGCTGCTGGTTATGAGAATCTCGCCCCGGTAACAGTCCGCTGTGACGCAACATAGCGAAGGTCGGTGTTGAGATGAGGCCATAGTTATGTCAACTGCTGAGATCGACATGAGGCAGCTCAGATTCAGGGTTTTCATGGCATGGATTCTGGACGTTGATAAGCGCAGCTGAATAACACAGCAACTCTCTACTGTGGTCGATGTATTACTGTGGCATTAACCGTTCGCGCAGTTGTGCTTGATGGGTTAGTGCAGTGGTCTAAGACGGAGCAAAGTTAAGAAACTGTCATAATATTGTTTTGTCCCAATTGACGAGTTGCTGAAAAGAAAATGAAAACAATTTTTTTAACTCGCAGAATCGACTGCTGAGACGCACATGAAATTGTGAAACAGCAGGTGTCATTCCTCACCTTGCTAGAGAAAAATAGTACGTTTCGCTCATTGCGAAATAGCTTTTGGTTCGTAGGGTTGTTTGTGCTTCTGCTGAACACGCTTCTCGATGGAGAACAGACAAACTGTTGATCAGTGCTCGAAGTGGGCATCATTACGATCAGTTAATAATTCTGGCTAACCTTCACTCTGATGTCAAGCATGTTCAGCTCATTTTTGGGGGTTGCGGCTGTGGTTTGGCCGTGAAGAAACTTCCTTGTGTTCTTGGATATTCCAGGCCTAGGCTAGCTCTCTGTTTCATAGACTTGTACAACACATTTTCTACGAGTAAATCATATCAAAGTGGTCAGTAGATTCTCATGGAAGTTAAAAACAAGCCAGTTCATCTGGTGTATCTTGTATTACTGATATGTCCGGGCGCTGTCTTGGCAGATATTGGTGAGTACTGTTTCTGTACCAGATGCAATGTTCTTACAGTCCTGCTGCAAACACATTAACGAAATTTGCCGAAATTATTTTCAGGTACTCTTCCTCAAGTCCAGTTTAATACTGCCTGTGTATTGGCCTGTGTGCAAGTTTGATCTTATTTTAGCCATCCTCAGTGCATTAACCAGTGTTGCTGTCCACCACTTGCCTCCCTTCTATGAATAGCTATTGCCTTCCTAATATTTATTTTTTGTAAGCTTTATTGTCTTCTGCATGTTTTACACCTTCTGGAAACCCTCCGTGCAGTATTGCTACGATCCCCCTCCCCCCTTTTTTGGCTAACCTGACTACCGCATGGCCTATGATGAAAACAGCGTTGTGAAATATCGCCAAGTGTAATACTTTTGTAGATAATCACCTAATTAGATTGTTTGCTCGGAAAAATTCCTTAAATTGTTTTAAATCATACGTAAGCTTGCTTCTAATATCTGTTGACGATCGTATGAAGTGCACGGCAGGTGTGGCCTGCCCTCTCTTCACCGGTCCAGTGGTGCATGCACATTTGATAATATTCATCACTGTTGTGTTGCTCGGAAATCACTGTTGTGTTGTTCGGCTCGGAAAGGTTTATAATCAGACGAACTTCTCCGGTTTGACCCAATCACAAATCAAATCCATTTGTGTTAAATGTTTCGCGCACTGATCATGTTACATGCATTACTATGCTTTGTTTAAGATCGCTGGAAAGGTTTGCGGACTGCTTGCTACTTACAGTTCGCTGATGTGACTCTGCTGTTCAGCGTTTCAGTTAGCTGTGTCTGGCTGTACCCAGTCTTTGTCTCGCAATGTCTCGCAATGGAATTTGCGCAAATATAGCGCGCTCACCGACGCGTGGACTGTTCTACGAGTGGCTTGTGCGACCCAGTGCTTCTCGAGCGTGAGGCTGCTGTGATATGTTCTTTCATTCTTCGACAACGTAGTTTAGACTTGCGACCGCTTACCATCGACCTCACCACGTTTTGTGTGCTCAAGGCGCGTAGTGTTATTGTGAAAAATTGTGGACCGGAGTATCTGGTCAACTCCGGAAAAGCAAACCTCGCTGGCCCCGTCTTTCCATACAACTGCGTCGACCTCTTGCGCAACCGTTAAGTTGTCTCGTCACAGTCCTTACAGGTTTATACGACCGAGCTGGAATGGTCATCGCTTAATATTAGTGGAAAACAGAGAGTATTTAACTCGTAAACTAACGTCTATGCAGCAAATATCATGTTTTGCGAAGTATTTAGAATAAACCGAAGTTTGACCTTAGTGAAAGGTTACAAAAACTTTGTGTGCATCATATTTTCAGTGAAAACCCTCGGAGATTGATCCATTCTCTGTAAGCCACGAAAGAAGTGACTATACAATCAGCTTTGATATAAGAGCTTGTGATGGTAAACTCCCCAGGAACACTCAGTCCGATCTCAACTGTTCTCAACCCTCATGATAAAACGCTTTTCAGCTGTTTGCGATGATAATAGAATGACAAGTAAAAGCTGTAGGTTTGCTGTAAGCTTTCAAGGAATCAGCCGACTGGGCTCTGCTTTTGTAGCTTTGCGATAATTCGAACTTGCACATATCTATATTGAAGTAACTAGTCTCCACAAAGGTGGCACAGTCGAATAAATCAGCAAATTTTCTAATAGGAAACCGATTTCACGGAACTTTACAGTCTACGCATCCATAGGCGTAGCCGGGGGCATGCTCCTCCTAATTTTTGACATACGAGGCCATTTTGTGCTTTAAAGAACGGCTTCCCAAAGAAAAATATTGTTGCTCGCCTAAAGTCGAACATTTTGGCCCCAAATAAAATTTTGGGCTGGCTACGGCACTGTACGCATCCTCAGTCCTGAAATCGTTCGAGGGATTGTAGCAATTGAAGGAAGCCTCTCGTTAACAGCGCGCATTGAGCCGGGTACCGACGTCACTTACGAAGGCTCGTCCGTTGCTACATGTGCTTTGCAAATGAACATGCCCTAGAAAAAAATTTCACACGATTAGCGCTGATAGAGATTACAGCGAGAGCAGTTGAAGTATGAACTGTATCGAACAGTGAAGAACGGCGCTTGAGCGTTGAACTCGTGGGAGTGCATCGTGTAAGCTGACGAAGCTTTCTCCCAGTACATGTACTAGTTGTGCTCGCGTGACGGATTAAATGGCGGAACTTCCGTTATTTCCGTTAGTCTGAAAAGGAACTAAAAATAACCCGTGGACAATAAAACATCGCCTGAAATGTCAGCAGGTTTTAAGGTTTTTCTCGTATTTGTCGACAACTGTGTTCGTAAAAATCTAACCGAAAACAAAGTTTTACGTCAGGAACTGTGATTTCTCGTTTGGACATTGCATGCAGCGTTAGTTGTTGGTGAAATCATTTGCATTACGTTTAGGCGCAGCCAAAAGTGATTTTACATGTATTGACCCAGTTAGATGTTGTAAGAGAGACTAGTTGAATATGATCTGCAACGTTGTGTCCCTTCTCACCGACCTGCGTGTGTAAACATGTCAAATTACTACATGCAGGTTGTCACGAACGGGTGGTTAGAATAAAGCAAATTAAAAAGTTTTTTGTTGAGTACATTCAGCCGGTGTGAGCCTTTGGTTTAGCGGCGCCCACCTTCATCGGAACTCTTGTCAGGGCATAAACAACCTGATGTTCTTGCAGGCCTGTAACCAGGGAGGGCGAAGTCCCACCTAACATTTTTTCGCCCCCCCTGGAAAAATGTGTTGGACATAGGTTAAAACTATTGGACGTAGTTTAAAAAATTTTGGCCACTCTCAGAAAACTCTTTGCCCCACCTTGTGTCCCAAGCTGGTTACGGGTCAGTGTTCTTGTGGGATCTGGTATCGACGCATTAGAACGGTCTGCTAATAAACACGGGTCTAATAGCTGATGACAAGATCAATTAGCAATAAACTATTACAGGCATAAAAAAGCTCAGCACATATCGAGATTACGCTGTTTATGAAGTTTGTATGCTGGAGGTTGTTCACCGCGCCCAGCGGTGGGACAGTGAGATCGGGTGTTGCACACCTGAAATCGCGTGCGTGAAATGTCTCCCCTTGAAGCACTGGCAAACATAATATAATCATTTCTGTTTGTGCTTTGAAATCAATATGGACTTAAAATGTTTTACTGGCATCTTTTTTTGATGCGCTTTTTAGTTTAAAAAATGAAGAGTGTTTTCGAATGCAAGTTAAAATAAGTTTGTTTGTTTGTTAAAAATTGTTCTGTTTACAGATGTTTTGTACAACACTAAAACAGCCACCAGCGACCTAGATTGGACTCTTCACCCTTCATACGGTGGGGTAAGTTGCTTTAGAAATGCGTCATCCATGTATTCGTTCCAAAATCCAAGCGTCCAGGAGACTTTGCGGACTGAGATAGACAATAATGGTGTTTGCAACACGATTCCCTTTTTAATGGTCCTTCAAAAGCCCCCGCAAAAGCTTCTAACAAGAAGATCTTATTAATACGTGTGCGTTACAATGTGTGTGTGTGTGTGTGTGTGTGTGTGTGTGTGTGTGTATGTGATGCCTTAAGATGACGAATTATGTATTCAGTGATATAATTATATTAGAAAAACTTATCGTTGATGCGATTTGCCATCAACAGCTGAAAAGTACCGGGCGAGCGAGGTGCAACAGCCTAGCAGTGGTGGTACCGCGTTATTTGCTCCTATCCTTGTAACCATAAACTTTAAACTTTTCTGGATTTGTTTCCAACACTGCAACCAACAACGCAAAAGTTTGAGCTATTTTTCTAATACGACTTCGCGAGACTTGTAAGCATTAGTTTTAACCTCCCATCAGTTTTTGTAGAGCAATAGAAACGAAAGCAATAAATAATTGGTTGTCACTTTCCCTCACTTTTGGCGTGGTTTAAAACTCGATTGTTTTTTAACCGTTTCTGGTCAGTTTTTTCGGAAATATTCTGCAACAAAGTTTGTTAACGGAATGAAAACCAAACTTCTACAACGATTAATCTGGAAACGATCAGTACTTGCGTGACCCACTGTTCCTTGCTGGTGCGCAGTTTGATGTTGGTTCTTCAGCTTCTTGTTCCGACTTGGGTGCTTTCTTGCTTGCCCTACCACACCCATCATATTTTATGAATCATTTTTTGCGTGACATTACGTTACAACTTGCTCTGACGAACTGAACAATAGGTGGAACGACCTGACAATGACAGGAGAATTGACCTGTACGCAATGTACATACAAGCTTTAGGTCCCGATGCGCTCCCACACCATCAGCACTTAATTTGCCTCCAGTCAGTTTTTTGACAGAATTATGTGTAAAAACAACTTGCGTCTTTTATTTTGATGCATAGTTCGTTCTGATGTGGCATTTTACGGATTCGCGCTACAAACTCTACAAACTTTGGCTCGTTGAAGTTCCTAATTGTGAGAAATGTATTGCTGCTTATGAACCTGACGGGGACCAGGAGACAATTCTTTTAACATAATCTGAAACTGTTGAAAAAGACTGAACATTGCGTAGCCGTAAGGTGATGTGCCATTGGATATTTGCGAGCTGCATAAACGCATTTAGAAGACAAATACCGGGGGTAGGGGGAAAATGCTTACTCTGGAATAACGTATTTTGCATGACCACACCGTTAACTGGGAAAAGTACGTTCACTTTCCGAAAATTTCAAAAAATCAGTTAAAAATGATGTGACATCAAAACATGTCATCGATGTTTTGATGAACCTGAAAGGCCACAAAACGTCAGTACCTATATAGACCTGTTGTGCATTCTGTCCAATTCCACACGCTTCACTAAGCAATTGTAATTACACAGACTGCCATATGACCATGCCCTCAAAAGCACATGTTTTGTGGTGGAAGTTAACCACCACTGCACGACTCGCCTGTATTGTGAAATTGCGGACCGCTGTGGGAGGCTGCTGTTGGCTTCTGTTCCGTACATCAATGAGAATTTGCAGACTGAGAGGTAAACTTGGATCTGTTTTCTGAAAGACCCAGCATGCAGAAGACCAACAAGTCTTGGTTCTTTTAAGGGTAGCTTCGCCTGTCGTGCGGTGTCCAACAAGTTGATGATAAAATTCGCGGCGCCAGTGATGTCATAACCTCTCTGGTGACGTCATAACCTCTCAGGATAAGCACACGTCGCACAAGCGTTAATCTTTCTAACATTGTACGGGGCCATGTCATCTTGTTAACCATGCTTCACACTGGCTGTGTGCGTTGTGGTTCAAAGCATGCTATTCATGTTTGTTTAATTCTGTTATTTACACAGTGGGAGGAATTAAGTGGACTGGATGTTGATAGCAGTACTATCCGGTATTATCAAGTATGCAATACTGATGGACCTGACCAAGACAACTGGGCGCGATCTCAGTTCATCGATGCTAAGTAAGTTTGGTTGAAACCGGATATGGTCAGTTAGACATAGTAAGGCGTTACGATTAAGTTGCTTTCATTTTAAAAAGAGGTCTTTGTTCAGAAATACGTGTGGGTGTATGTTTCAATACGAGCCTTTGCACGTGAACTATTTTCGTGTGGAGGTGACATTAATGTTGGAGGCGTTTGTGTTAAACCAGGGACCTCAAACTCAAATTGCTCCGAGGGACAAATGAGGATTTATAAAGTAACCCCAGGATCGCATTGTGACACTGACGCAACAATGCCGGTACCTGAACCTTGCTACAAACAGCTTTTGCGTCTTATTTCTGGCGAAAGGTATCGTGAGTTGTGGCCAGCGGGCCGCGTGTGTGAGACCTCTGTGTTAAACTCACTCTCACTTCGCCCCAACGCTACCCAAGCTTCTCATGCGCCACGTGGCGAAGGTATCCAATCTTATCACTCTTAACTTCACGAATTTAAGCGCTGAGCTATTTGAACTTAGCACTGGACAGAGTGGTCGAGAAACTGTTTCTGGCGTAGTGGTGACTTATCATATCTCAGTGGTGACTCATCATATCTCAGTGGTGACTCATCATATCTTGTACTGATTGTGTTTCTCAACCAAGTGCCACCAAAAGTATAGTAATGTACTCAAGCCGATGATTTTTACGGTTGCGAATGAAAGTCACTGCTTGGATACCACTTTGAAGCATAACATCAGTCACTTCCTGGTCGGATCAGTTGCGTTATTCTCTTATTGGTTCAAACGTCGGACGCAGTGGACCCTGTCTCGTGCGCTTCAGCTTTGATGTTTTTTACTATAATTGTGATTGCAGGTCAGCCAGGCGAGTTTATGTCGACATCGAGTTTTCAGTAATGAGATGTGAGGACTGCAGGGAGACATTTACGTTCTATTATTATCCGTCTTCTTCAAACGTGGCGTCGAGCACTTTCCCACCATGGAGGGAGAACCCTTTTATCAAAGTGGACACAGTAGCTGCAGGAGAGCGCTTTGATTCCGGGAGCGTTGGGCCAGGGGGCATCAACAAAAAGACCCTCGTCATCGGGCCTCTGACGAGGTGAGCACTGAATTGTGTTTTGGTGACGTATCGTCTCATAGATTTGTTGAAACACACGTCCTGTTAATATTTTGTTAGTTTCCGTGGACTGCAAGAAAGCTGAAACATCTTATGATTGATAAGCATTGCGATTTTGCATCACAACAATTTATCAAAGAAATCTTCACGTAACTGAAATATGAATTCCGGGGATCACGTGAACAACATTTGTTTCTTTCAGGCGTGGATTTTACGTTGCTGTCCAGGACCAGGGTGCGTGTATGTCGTTGATGAGTATGAAACTCTACTATCGCTTTTGTCCTGAAACGACGCATAACTTGGCCTACTTCCCCAAAACAGTCTCTGGAGGAGAAGTAGCGTCTCTGATATCAGTCGATGGAAAATGCGTGTCAAACGCGATGTACACAAACAACGAAGGTGTGTTGTCGATTTGATTTAAATTTCATAGATCAGTTTAAGGGGGGATTGATTCAACAATTGTCTTTGCGTTTCAGTTCCGAGGTATCGTTGCAACAGCAATGGGGAGTGGACAGTACCAACAGGAATGTGTCAGTGTCGTGCAGGATATACTGCAAACAACGGTGCTTCTGAATGTCAAGGTGTGTGATGTTGCGAAAATGTAGAAACAACTTACTGGCATTGCTGAAGTTCTCACTGTTTAAATTCAAACCCGGGTGTCTGGTGACGTATATATCTTGCGTTCATAACTCGAACACCTTTCATGATGTTAGTTGCAAGAACACAACCATGAAACTTACTCGTTCCTTCTGCGCAGATAACCACAGGATTTGACAAAAAGCATGCTTTTTGTTGTAAATGTGACTTAATGTCGTCATGCGCCACCAAAACAGCGCAACCTATTTCAATAAGACTAAGACTGTTAAAATGGACTCCTTACCTGTTTAGTGGTAGGCCCTACGTGCTTGTGTGGCAAGGTTTAATGTGATGTCAAAAACCTTTCAAAACAGTTTCACTTAAGGTTCGATCATTTCAAATTTGTTTGTTTCAATGTAATTTAAAGTTCACTTTCCTGAAACTGAATGAACAAATATTTGATTAGTACGCTCCTGGGTTACGTACCTTAGTGGAATGAGTGTTTGCCAGATGCGCTGTTCGGTAATATGGGAACCTCGGAGGATGAAAGGTAGTGCGGCAGTTGGTGCAGCATTCAAAGTAATGAGCACAAACTTGCTGTGCTCACTGCTTTGTTCCATAACAAAGTGACAATAGTTTTAAATGATGCGGGTGCTTGAAATCAGAACATCGGAGGTTCACTTTTCGCCGCAGAATCGATTTTTTTCATCAAAACCATCACCAACTGTACTCCATCATCCCATATTAGAAAAAATAAGCTCAATGCTAGCTGCAGAAACCCAAGCGTTTTGTTAGCTTTGAAACGGCGACTAAAAATACTTACGTACCACGTCTGGAATTAGTGCGTTTGGTGAGGACGAAGCAAGTCAAGCGTGTCGAAAGTTTCTTTTATAACTACTTGCAACCTTCGACTTTGAGAGTAGCATTTATTCACATGAGACAATCATTTAAATAAGAGTAACTTTGCTTCATTTGTATAGAAACCTATGCACCACTCCTGGTACACACCTGGGAATTTGAGTCGTGGCAATTGTGTACCACACAACCACTCTCTTTGTAAATGCTACTCCGGTAATCAGTGCCGCTCGAAATAACTGTTTTCTACTTGGATTCTATCTTTAGCTGGGGCGGATGTCATGATTATTGCGTTTGGGGACAAACACACGTTAAAGGAATTGAACATCTCTCAAAAAACAATTAAGCTAATGACGTCGCGAAAACGTAGTTGCTTCTGTTCCGCATGACTTGTCATGGATTAAGGCAGGCTAGGCTGGTTTCGCTTGATGTTAACTACCGCTCTTGGCGTTTTGCGCGCAATCTTTACTAGCTCTGTTAACAATTAAAAGTTTTAATAACCGACTCGGAAGAGTCAACATCATGTGCAGCACAAGACTGACCCTCCTCGCTGTAGATATATTGGGCAGGTCTGGCTCACCTGATACATTCTAATGCGTGAGATGCTAGAGCAAGGTCTTCACCAGAAGTGAACTGAAAAGTTATGCACAACTTAAAAACTTTAAAGCACGACAAAAACGCCGGACCGTTCATGCAAACAAGCTCATATTGCGGAGACCGAAACACGAATTGTTGGGCAACCACACATTATCCTGGTCTTCTACACGCCTACACCGATGCTATCTATATTGTAGGCTGCTGTCATGCGTAAAGCAAGGCAGCTCCCTTGTAGCGTCTGTACGCATCGACTTTGTGATTTAAACAATGACTCTAAAGGCCACTTCCATTTTTTATTGTAATTAGGTGGATTTACGATCGGCAGTTCAATCCTTCCTGCCGAAAAGTTAAACACACATATGTCGTATGTCCTTCTTATATGTTTGTTCAAACGCCTGACAGTTTTTCGTTTCGCTTTCCGACCTTCTGACACTATAAGTGACCAAGAGAATGTTTTGTGGGGTGTGCGAATTCAACGTTTTTATTTTGACTTTTATCACGTGATCGGCCCGATACGCGCCAAAGCCTTTCTTTTACGATTAAGATTCCAAGCGACGACATCATGTTTGAAAGTTTTTTTAAGGATGTTTATTGTTGTTGATGTTCTTCATACATTTTTGCACTGCGGGATCGGTAAATTTGCTTTTTTATCTGCCTCATTCGTTCATGGCATGCACACTTGGTGTAGAGCAGATCAACCCGCGAAGATGCTGTCGACACCGATTCGGTTAACTTGTGAAGCTTTTGATCACTGCTCCATCATTTATACAAAAACATTGTATGCACGCATATACACAAACACGCTATTGTTAGAACAAGTACCAACTTCCAAGTGATAAAGCAAAGTCTTTTTTTGTTTGGATCGCATACGGCCGCAATGTGTCGTCTAAGGCGGAAGCTGCTGCTGGACGTTTTCCAAATCTGAGCCCAATTTTGTTTAAATTTCGCGAGAAATTTGAAGGGGATCCAAACCGCGCCACTGATTTTGCTTGTTGTCAATGTTTACACCCGAATTTGAGTTGATATCATTGCTTTGGTTCAATGTTGTGTTTCGTCGGATTCCTTCGTTCTTCATAGATATTCAAATAAACATCAACATTTTGGTGCATTGGAACGCATCAAACTATGTCAGGGTTACACGTTATTTATTTAGGTTACTCCAGTAGTGCCATTGTACCTCTTCATACTATTGGATCCGCTTTTAATTTGCGCTATATTTGAACATCCACTAAAATATGGTAAAGAGCCTCAACATGTCGCAATTTGTCGCATGAACGTTCGGCTTTTCGAGTCATTGGATATCTTTGCTGGGTTTCTGCTTTCTGGCACTTGGTGTATAGTACATGACCCTGATGCTATCGCATTCACCCATGCTTTTGGTGACCATATCTTTACTTTTAAACCTTACGCTAGTGTTGACATCATGGTGAGTGTCATTGTTGCAAAGGCCCATGACACGACGGGTTCGTGTCCCCTGTGATGAGATTATATTACTTTCATTATTCCCTTTTTCCAGATCGATTTTTTATGTGAAGGCTGTTCTTTAACACCAGACTCTTGTGATGCGCAGCCCGTTATGCGTTTGCTTAGTTTTACAGAACTCTAAGCACGGCCAATACCTTGGTCGTTTTCTCCATTCGTTTCATTTCACTGACCATCGTCTTGACAATAGCTCCAGTGTATGTTTTTACTGGCACAACACATACGTGAATTGCCTGCATGTTTTGTTATCTGCTCAGGTTCAATTTTATTACTTGACGTGATCTTGCGTGGGTGTTGTTACCTCTTTTGTGACCTTTCCACACAAAGTGCATCGCAGATGCATTTTGCGTTTGGTTGGTTACTATTTTATTGATAGCTAAGGTCTGTCTCTGCTTAGTTTAGCCATCCCCTAATCGCGCACCACATTCGCCATCTTGAAAACTTTCACGTTTATATTCATTGTATATTGATTCCAGGTACATGTGGACATCACTCTACTCCACAAATGTTGGGATTTTTAAAATGTCTATCGCTTTATTAAAAGTAGATACATTCAGCACCAGGACTTGGAAAAAGATAAACACGGCATTACTTTTCCATTTCAAAATTTAGATAAAATTGAGGTATTGCTTTTATTGGGACATGAAAATGAAGACGTTTGTGTCGAGATGAAAACTACCATCTGCTTCATTGTGCACTACAAGTCATCTTCGGCCTGCCGAGGCAACAATGCGTCATTCAGTGGAAACCCTTGGGCGATTAAAACTCTTGTGACGTATGATCTTGAGGCATTCCCACCTCGAGTGTGGCGGCGTCGGAACTTCTCACAGCATTTAGTCATTAACCGTTGCTCGCTGTCCCGACCCGCTGAAAGTCGTCGGGCGCGTACAAGTGCTGCTGCTCTGCGGCAAGATGGCCCAAGCTCTTTGATAATTTCTTTGCTGGCCAAGAAGCGACAACTTTCAAGTACATATCGCTGCAGCCACTTGGGTGATCCTGTGTTGTTAGTTTGTCATTATAACAAATATATTTATCGAGCCAAGTGCCCTTGCTGCTCACCACCGTAGGGAAGGGAGAACTTCCAGCCAGGATTGAAAGCGGTCACTATTTTGCGTTTTATGAAAATCTTAGCCGTTCAAGGAGCGAAAAGCTCAGCCTTTATAGACTTTGGTTATTTTTATCTCGAAACATATACTGCCTGAACTTCATAAATTTCACCCTTTCCATCCTGTAACGCCTCATTCTGTTTATAACAGCCGATATTTTGTCATAACAAAAAAATTAAGAAACGATGAAATTTGATAACATAAAAAATAGATGTTTAATGTTATATGTTTAGATTTATCAAAATTATATATGTGGAGGCAAGGATAACTACTCTAAATTAGACACAAACGACGCCTCATGAAAANGTGTAAACTACGCCAACGTTTCTGTCCAAAAACTTGAGGTGTAGTCGAAGATGTNCACAGATCAAACGTACCTGGCTGCTTCTGTAAATGCCTGGAGGTGGAAACGTAGAAGTTTCGAGAATCATTGTTAAAAAGAAATTTTGTTCATAACTTTACGTCTCTCCGCCGTAGCTTGACTTCGTAGTTTGATGAGGTTTCGTGAATATTTACTTTCTAGAAAATAAATGTTTTGATATGTTGCAGAGTGTGCCGTTGGGTATTACAAAGCGAAGACGGGCAACGAGCCATGTTTGCCATGCCCGGGCCACAGCAACGCCCGCGCCAGAGCTTCTTCCATGTGCATTTGCGAAGTTGGATATTTCAGAGCAAAAAAGGAACCTGTTGATCAACCTTGTTCTCGTAGGTTCAAACAGAATTTTCGAAAGTTGTTTGAATTAAAATTTTGTATTTTTAAATATTTTCTGTGTTTGTGTAAAAAAAAACTGAAATGTTCAACATTCTTGACATTCTACAAATAATCCTTGTTTTCAAAGTTGATAAGGCGCTCTCCATCAGTTTGTCATAAGGACATAAAGCATGTACGAAAATTATTCAGTTGCAACAAAATTTTTAATTGGATTGAAAAACATTTGCAACATTTGTGATAATATTTATACAATTAGTTTGTTTATTACCTCAAAATTTTGCCACGAGAGGAAACTAGCGAGGAAAATTTCATGTGTTTCGGTAAAAACAGCAACAAAAATAGGTTCATCCAAAATTTTGAGGCAAAATATTTTTATTTATCGGAATGTAGTGTAAGGTCAGGTTTTTAGTTTCGACACACGCGATATCAGCTCAATGTACTGAGGCTTGATATGCAGCTTGTGAGGCTTGATATGCAGCTTGTGAGGCGCAATCTTATCTCAGCCTGAAACGCTTTCCTATCACGTGTCATTGACGTGACGTGGCCAAACTTAATTATTTTTGCTGAAAGTGACCAAAATGAACCACTATACAGTTTTCTTCTGGTTGCTCGATCGTGTTTTTGAAGATTTTTTCACGTTTTTTGCAGCTTGTTGATCGCCAATGTACCTCCCTGAAATTCGATTCACGCACGACGGAATGTTTGGTGCAACTTAAACAATTTGTAAAAATAAACCACTTTAAAAGTGTAGAAAAAGTCAGAAAACACTTGCGAAAGTTTGTCCTAAATGGTATGACAAAGCTGGGGTGTGTTGCTGCGAATAAGGTTCAGCTGTAATTGTGCGATGCATGATAGTTTGTTGTGGATCCAGCTTGATGGCATCAACTACATCGGGCTTGTTTGCTGAGCAATCAGAAACAGGCAAAGCTGGATGCCTCTTGGCAATTATGGTTTGATTGTCTGTGACTCGTGGTTGCGTCTGTAGCAATGACTTGTCCTCGTTACATTCCAGACATAACTTTCAGTATTGTCGTTGTGTGTATTGAGGGTTAGTCACAAAGAAACGATTGTTGCATATTGTTGTATTTCCGACCAATCAAGGATGCCATTCTTTAGTTGGAACGTGAAACTGCGAGATTGACTCTTGCCCTGCTTTGCTCGGCACCTTTTCATACAAAGCGGAAAGTAGTACAGGAGAAGAGAGGGAAGCTGCTACTGCGATGTATTTTCACCTGTGTTTCACAATGTAAGGTTATTTTATGTCGAGGTCGGAAGTTGCACTTTCGACAACCTCGTCACAGCGAACATTCTTGTCTTGACATCTATGAGCAACCATTCTCAACCAAACAGTAACAATCAGGTGGTCATTGTGTGCACGCCGTTTTTGTGTGACTAATCCCCTGTTTTAGTTAGTTAGGGAAAAAAGGGTCCGCTGTTCACAGCTGTTTACAGAAAGATAATTCAGTGGTGTCTAAAATTTTCCCATGACGTGCTGTTAAGGTTTTCACACGTTCTAGGAGGATTTTACTAAATGCTTATAAAAAATCTGCAAACACGGCCTTTTTGACAACTTTTTTATATGAAAAAGTTTAATAGTTGAAATTTTCAAAGTTGTTATTTCATAATGAGCTTTAAATGACTTCCTTGTAGCAAAGTTGTATCCAGTGCGTGGAGTGGAATGCGCTGGTGATTGAAACAAAGCATCACCTGTAAAATATAGAAAATATCATCTCTACAGTAGAAGCCAACTCAATTAAGAAAAGCACATTTTTTCTTTACTTTTGTTGTTTTGCTTGATTTTAGTCAGATCCCGCATTTGAAGCATATCTAATAATGAAAAAGGCAAATACGTGTGCATGCTGGAAAATGTCTGTCGGATTGGACGTGCTGCTGTAATAACACCCCATGGGTCTCGGGACCTTTCGCCCCAGGATGCACGAGAGGTTTTGAGCGAAAAATCTTCGTAGATCCATTCATTAGGTTCAAAGCATCTGACGTGGAGCTTTTCGTGATTCAGGCCCTTAATTGCAGTGCACGTTGATGACCGGACGTGGCAATGTCGAAAAATGCCAAGTCTGTGCTAGGCGATTATGTCGATCATGTTAATATGCTCCATGTGCACCTCCTGCAAAAGTTAATATTATTCCCTTTCCGTGTTCTTTACCGGTAAAATGAATAAAACAAAGCGAATCAATTTCTACTATTTTTTTCATTCCATGTATATTCTGCACCTCGCACGTCATTCCATGAAAGTTGCCTTCATTCGCGAATCGACCGGAAAATGTAAAACCTGCGTCATCCCAAATATTTAAGTCGGTTCCTTTTTATTGAAATAGTTTAAGAGCGTGATAGGAAACGTGTCATTAAGCGGTCGTAAATTTCGAGCTCCAACCGCCACCGCCGACAAAATACGCGTGGTATGATACAAAATGTCGAGCATTCTTTTCACACCACGCGGTCGTGCGTCGCAATGCATTTCAACACATGTTAACGCAGTTAAAACGTTTGTTTTAAGCTGTATTTTAAGCTTGTTTGAAACTGGGGGCAATGAATTGAAGCTTTGGATACAATCCGTCATGTTTTACAGCTCATTTGAACTTCAAAACAGTCTTGAGAGTATGTCTTTTACGTGACTGTTTAAGTTTGATTGGCAAGTTATTCTGTGCTGGACAGTTTAGTTTTAAGAATGAACGAACATCTCTGTTATGTCCTCGTTGCAAAATAGTGGATGGCATAATCCACCATCATCCTGAGAATATTAACCCGCTTGATTTTTTGTCATAATTTTATTCACGATGAAACATTTGACTTATTTCAGTGCTTTTCGGGCTTGCGAAGCGAAAAAGCATAGCATCACATCTTCTACACATTTTACAACGTTTGTTTGTGTATTGAAGAGTCAAGCTTCAAATTCTGTGTGATGAATTAAGTTGGGAAAAACGTGATCTAGAAGATGTAACCTAGTTGTACGTCATCAATCTGTGGAACCAGCTGTTCATCCTCTAATCTGTATTTTTATTGCGCAACATTTGCTGAGCGTTCGATGGATTTGTCGAGCGGCAATCGTTATTTCAATTTGTTTTATTCTGTATCATGTTTTGTTAGCCTGTACTTTTCATCACTTCCGAAGATATTTTGATAAAATCTCCATCAACCTTTTAGGAGAGGGGAAGGCTTCAATTGGTCAACGAAGCATAGTAGAAGATTTTGACTCAGACCAAAACTTGAGATCCGTCTTTGAGCGCGGCCAACTGTCTCATAACTCTTTCGTGCTGTAATTAAAAATAAAACGTGGTTAATTTAGATATCAGATGGAAGCACAAAATTGTGATCACATACTTAAAAAGGCAGTTATTGATCACGAACTTTATCGTTTTTACTGATTTTTGTTTTTTCCTGACAAAGGTTTTTAGAAAGAAGTTTCTTTAAGTTCGGTTTGTACTCGCTTTGGAGCGTCACGGGTGGTCTGCGGCGCCCATCACCGCTTGCTTGTGTCGTGGGCCACGCGGCTTCTTCAGCAGTCAATGCTGCACTGGTGGCGAGCCAGTGGCAGCACCGCGCGTATACTGTTC
>JGI24021J15306_10002558_pt1 | contig 19820 bp, 19 predicted proteins | sample Ectturendosymbi1_FD_15306 | JGI IMG/M metagenome (IMG submission 15306)
CTTTCTCGCGCCACATGTCGCGGCACTCCAGGTCACGGGTGGCGGTGCCCTTCCCGCACGTTTTCGACTCCGGGATGCAGCTCGACGTGCGCGTCACGTGCCAGAAGTAGCACCTGGGCAGGAAAACACGGGGCTATTGTTACGTCATCACGCGCGCTTTGTAGTTGCCGTCGACAGACAATTACGAGCATTGTCTCGCAACAAAACGCCACTTGACAACACGCCGGCAAGCGCTTTTCGAAACCAAATTGCGGCGTCGTGATAAAAGGCTTACAGGTGCCGGTGACGCGGTCGACAAGTCGCAACAAAGAATAGCGTGACTTTTCCGCAAATGATGCCTCGAACAGTTTTGCTCGAACAATATCCTGGCTGACTACTGGAAGGTGATATTTCCTAGGTTTTGTGGAAACAAGAAAATTCGTGCTGGTTCTTGAACAACGTCAAAGCCCGCCCGCTCGCATGCGATGAAGTGCGCAGAACAAATAGATAATTTCAAAAAATAAACATATGCGAAAAATAAAATTTATATAACAATAAACACATACGCGGATAATTTCAAAAAAATAATTACTTGCGGAAAACGCGCATGTCTTCACCCACCGAGGGAAAGTTGCAAAATGATACTAAAGCTGGAGGCAACTAATTTGTACGCGGTTTTGAAACAGACTCTTATTTAAAATTTTGTTGGCGATCATATATACCCCAGCAAAGATGAAGCTTGTCCGAGAACAGCAGAAATCACTCCACTTCAGCTCACCCCGGACTCTACGTCGAAGATAAAATATATAAACAACTGGCACTGGGTCTACGAAGATGTCCCCTGAATGTGGGGGTCAATTCAACACGGATACTGCTTTAAGCTCGGCGCACATCCCACAGAGCTATATGAGTTGCAAAAACTTAGCAAAGCACAACGTCAGCGCGGTCTTGGCAGCGCGTTAAGTTGTTGAAAAGTACACCTCACAGTAGGCATGCTTCTCCCTTGCTCAAGTAAGCATAACCGGATCGGCCGAACCCTGCCGCGCGCTTACCTGGCATCGTCGCACGGGATTACTTCCAGGGTGCTGGGGCAGTCCTCCGGTCGACCGAAGTCCTGGTAAACCTTCCGTGACCGCCGCCTGAACCCTTTCGCGGGTCGGTTTCGCTTGCGCTTTCGCGGCGCCGCTGACGACGCGGTGCAGTCGGATAGCGCGCACTCGGACCAATCTGACCAAGGCCCCAAAACGCACTTTTCCTCGCACGGGACGTCGCATTCGCGCCACGAGGGGAACTTTCTTTTCTGCGCGATAAAAAATACAACGCGGCTTTGTGAAACGCGACCGCTCGCTCCAAATGACGCAAAGAAGTTTAGCCTGGCGCTCGTGTGCCAAGTTGCCGTAAAAGACAATCACGAGAAACGGCGGCAAACTCCAGGCTGTTCTCAGTGTTTAGTGCAGCTGTTCTTAACCTTTCTATACCACGCCCACCTTAAGTAATCGTCTTTTGTTTTCGAACCCCTGACATTTAATAAATTGTATAAACATATGTTTATTGGCGAATTTATTGATCAAACTTTCCATGTTGTAGAGCGCGTAAAGGCTCGCGCTACCCTGGGGAGGCGCTCCTCTGGTTAAGAACCACTGGTTTAGTATAAAGCAGGGATTCTCAATCGGGTCTAGGTGGACCACCGGTAAACCACCTGGAATATTTACTGGTCCACAAAAAGTTCCAAACATCCGTGATTATTATATTAAAGACTAAGACTGTGCATGCACATGAGTTCACTGACTTATATTCAAAACAGTTTGGACTAGTTGTTCATGAGATGTCAGCGTAGCAAAGTGGTCCGCAGAATTTTTTAAAGGATGGTCCGTGGGCCAAAAAAGGTTGTGAACCACTGGTCTAAAGTTTGCAGGTGTTAGGGAAACGTAGGGAAAATTTTAGGTGGAAATATTCTGTTCCGAAACCCATGGTGACAACGGTTAGAGAAAAGGTGAAACTGAGACGAACCAAGCACAGGATTGTCTTGGCACCATATCGGGTTTTCCATAAAGTGGATTTTTGAGTTTAATCGACATCAACAAGAGAGAATTGGAATTTCACGTCTACAGACTGCAGTGAAAAGTGAAGTTAAAAGATGTATCCTGCATTGAAAATACTATTGAAAAGCAACCAAATTGTGGGTTTAAAAGTCTACACCAAGTCGAACTGACGCGAAATCCAATCCACAGCATGCCCACGTGACGAAGTTACTTTGTCCATCTTCACGGCACGGCGACATTTAAAGTTTCAAGGAGCACAGCACTGATTTGTACTAATGCACCGAGAAAGTAGCCGCCCGTGAGCGATCTGTTAAATTATTCACGACGGCAGAGAAAGCAGAACAAATTCCAGCGGCTGCGGAGCGCAATGTTTGTGCGGCGCTTGCCGGAAAGTGCGGATTGAAAAGGATGGATAAACCGTTCCAGGTGCCGGCGTCCTGTGTGTACGTAGCTAGCTGCAGCCGCTGTTCCTTTTATCTTGGACGGGAAATCGGGGCTTTGATCGACTTTCAACAGATCGTGAACGGATTAGAACGGAATGGCAAGGTCGCGAAGCAGCACGTGGCGGTCGATACCCCCAATGCAAATTGGATCAACCCTTCGCTATTTCCGGCGACGGAAACGTCGAGTAAATACTTTCATCTGAAGCGCCCGGCGATGCTTTCGGAGCACGCAAAATAAAAACCACCGAGTCGGGATGACAATCAAGACGAAAGCGGCGACACGGGAATTTCCGCTCGTGTCCCTTTCTGAGGCTTGTTCGCCGATTTCCGGCGAGTCAGGCTCTGGTTTCATTTCAAGGACACGAACACAGGATCGCAATCATGTCATCCGCGCGGCCGCAAAACAAAAGACTTATTTCAGCCACGGTGCAGGCAGTCCTTCAGAATGATGGACGTCGTACACAAAATTATCGGCGCCAGTCGGCGTTCTAAAGAGATAGAGGTCAACAACGCCATTGCCAAGGATCTCGAAGGCTTTAAGAAGGACGATGATGGACGCGTCTTCACGCCCAGTTGGCAACATCATTTGATTGGGGAATCACCGAGGACAGGTTGAGTCGCGATCTGAGTTCATTGCGATGCGACTGGGGAGTGCCGCAAAGACAGCAAGCACGAAAAAGCACTCTTCGGAAGAAAGGAGGAATTGACCATAATCATTACCGCCAGGTCGTTGATCGCGGTTTGCATTTTCATAAGATCTAACAAGGTTTCGCAAAAAAAACAGCTAATTTTTTCAAAACCTGTGCTAATTAGCAGAGAAGCGAATTTTTCTAATTTTTTATTTTATTTATATGAAACCGTTTGAAAGGTTCACTCGTTGCATTCCTACTGTAGCGCACGTCGGTGACTGACCTAGTTCGCAATCCGCCGCTTTACTTAACGCATCATTTCTTTACCGCACGACAATGGGTGCTTGAGAATTTTTAAAACAAAAAGCATGTTTTGACTTTTAAGTCAAACAGTGCGAGAACGCGCGGTCTGCGGAGACCCGCGCGGCTTTACAAGGCAGTGAAGGCAATACACAGGAAACATACATTACCGTTTAATGGCAGTTGTCACCTACGTTAACTGCTTTCATGACAAGCTGGTCCATATCAGCAGGTCGCAACTAATTAGTAAGTAAAACAAAGAGCTTTGCAAAAACCGAAATGAAACCACTAGAAAAGCTTCAACCAATCACCACCTATGCCTCTGATTTCGAAATAAAAGATCATCCGGCAAGCAGACCAGCTGAGTTGGATTGCACGATATGTGCAGCAACTTCGGTTGTTGCAGTAAGCGTTTTGACAATCGACAACAATCCCTGGTGATGATGACTTTACGGAGTTCAAAGGTCGGCCTACCTGCTCGCACAGGGCGTCATCAACAGGTTGCAATAACGACCAGATCCTGGCTCGCTCAGCACTGCTCACTCGTAGCGCCGCCACCGCCTGAAGAAACAGCGGGAAGTGATTATTATCATGCGCTGAACACGGTGTTGTTATAGCAAGAGCGGTTTCGTTACGAAAGGCGCAAAACATGGAGGATTTTTAACCGAAAATGTGAAGAAACAAAAATTAGTGAAGAAACATGTTACGCGTTTGTCCTGAATCCACGGGAGGAGAGAAGTGTATTGAGAAGATTATGAGTCACGTGTTTTAAGAAATCAGCCGCAAAGAACCACGACGAAAACGTCTCCGACAAACGATAAAATCCACTGCACATCGGCGAAACAGAACTGCACGTGAAAACCATAGCTCAGCCGTTGTTACGTCACACTTGACCAAAGAGTGAGCGTTGAAATGTCTTAGTTTGTGCGCTAGTGGCTTGGACTGAAAGCGGACGCAGAGAATAAAATGAAACGATGAAGCCAACTGCATTTGAACAACAACGAACACCTCACCTGGCGCCGGACGAGGCGGTCCATTCGCACGCAGTAAACGTCGCGCGATTGATGGCCGCCGCCGCACGTCGCGTTGTGGATCAGCTCGCATGCCCTCCACCCGCCAGCTGCCCATTCATAACTGACAAGCAACAAAGAAAAGAGTCGCCGGTTCACAACGTGAGGTAATGACGCGGTCGGATTTGAGCCTGGGGCTGAGGACAGCGCGCGCGGTGGATTAGATGTTGTGGGGATTTTGCGTGCCGGGCTTCAATTTCACGATTCAGGCACAACTGCCCGAGGTTAGCGCCACTTCAGAAGAGCGTCAATTCAGGAAAAGCAAACACACGACAGTCGCGGTTTCCCTTCTGAAAGACCGCTTCGGGAAAGAATTTTCGACAAAAGCGCAAAGTTCCGTTCGTCAATCACGAACCAACGATTCTACACGTCCTGTTTTCTTGACCCAAGGCACGGCATGGCTGCACGCGGTTGACAAGATGAACGCAGCTGGCATGCACGCGAATCGCATGCGCAGCGAGGGGGACCCTGCATATTCCGGGCATTCCATCGCTCTTCCCGATGATGAAGTTCCAGCTACGGCGCTTAACACGCAAACTCAGAGCGTGGCTCTTTTTCATCGAAAGAGGCAAACCTTGCTCACGGCCCAGTGCGCACAACCAATCAGGATCGATCATTCCAAACAACGCTACTTCGTACTAATCATATTTTAAGCTTGAAAGATCGAAACAGTGAAGCCTCACCTCGCACAAACGGACACGTTNGCGGGATCGACCTCACACTCGCGCGATTCTTCCAGTTTCGGACACGATGAGGAGTCAGAACCAAGGGGGAGCCTCTGGACTTTGCGCGTACGGGTCTGAGTCCCGTTCGGGCCGCATTGAGCGGTGCAGTTCCCCCACTCGGACCACGAAGACACCACAGTGCAGGCTTGAGACACAGCGCAGGTCTCGTTGACGACGAACCTTCGGGGGAAGAAGCGCTGGCATGGCTGGCTTGTACCTTGAAGTTGCCACTTGCTTTTCGTAAAGCCAACACCAAAGATACGCTTTGGTTCATCAACATGTATTAGCTATAACATGATCGCTTTTTCTGGCGGTTGTGTGCTTTTTATATGCTTTACCATGCGCACCGGTCTTTGCATTCTCATTTATCATCGTAGCTGCCGATGCACCGTGGTAATACACCGCATAAAGTCGTCTACGCTCGGGCGAGCAAGAGCAGAGAAAGGATAGTTGAAAAAAAACTATTTTGTTTCATGAAAACTCAGATTTACAACGGTAATTCAATACCAAGCAAACTAACTACACAGCGATGGTGTAAAGCACCTTGGGTGATGAAAACCGACTTACGTGTCAAATACATGCAAACATGCGGCGTTGTTCATGGTGGGGCCAATCGAGGACGTGTGTGCACGGCAACAACAGGCACAACAATTTCAGATTTTTTGCTTGAAGTCGTTTAAACACGATAGGCAATGTATGGTACTTTGTGGAACTGAATGCTAGAAGTTGTTGGTGCTTATTAAGTCAAAACTGCACTTTGGTTGTNCTGGCATGACATGCTGACTTCACTGGCGACAAAAGACCACTGCAAGCGAAGCCGTTCACTCTTCACCAAATCCAGTGCAAATGCTTACTTCAGACGTCATTTTCGGGAATGACGGAAGCCGGCTCACCTCGCAGCACTGATCGTCACGACTTTAAGCGACGAGCTTTACATCGCAAGTGCATCTGCTCAGCAGTTGATGCCACTTTTTTCATGCGCCTCACTAAACAGCGCCTTTCTCACGGTACAACAAGCGGCCTGCAGAGCTCGACTCCCACGCTGTAACTACGCATCGCAGTAGTATGTTATTACTGTAGCGATTCGAGTGAACGAATAAGATGTTTGCCGTGTTCGAACGAACGTGGTGGACAAGCAAACAAGGCGCACTTCGAGAACAAGCGGCAGTCGTCGCGCCTGGAGTGCATCAGCACTGACCGCTTACGGAAAAACGACATTCTGCTTCGCTGGAGTGCGCACAACAGAAATCGTTTCTTTTGTCTCAGACTTGTGCGAGCTTGAATGGCCAAAGTTGTCACATCAAGATCTTGTCGAAAAGCTGTTCATTACTCCCTGCTGAGTCCAAACCGTCTTTTCACTTTTACCGAGAAACGGATGCGGCGCAAGAAGAAAAAAAGAACGTCACTGCGTGAGATATGTTATTTCAGCTGCACGCGCGACAACGCATGAGGCTGTTCAACACTTCAATTTATTTCAAACAGTTTTTGATGCTTGCCGTCATTGACTGTGATTGGAGCGGATGGTTTGGTGAAAAAATCAGCACGCCTGGGTTTGCCAATTCGCGTTTCGTGCGGGGAAGCCATTCTATTGCCCTACAGCACAGCGGCAAATCCAGACTTGACGGTAGGAGGCAGGAGGTGCAGAAAAGAGGCGCTTGATACGTTATAATATAACGTTTGCTGCATGTTGCTTCACAGAAGTTGTCCGGTGAGATTTTTGAAAACGATTATTGCTGAACAGGGCGCTATTTTAGGGATCTCAAAACCATTTTCAAGAGGTCAAACCTTGCTAAATCCCAGTTCGATCCGACACTGCACGACAACCATAAAAATAAGACCTCGTGTCGTCATAGAACTTCCACTGCAAAGAAATTTCATCGGACTGCGAATACTCGCGCGTTCCAAGCACGCAGCGTGCTATTCAATGACTGTGCGTGCAACGCTTGGTGATTCAAAGTAACGAAACAAGCTGCGATTATTAAAGTGACAGTACAGCTCAAAAGGAGGCACTGCGCCCATTCCAACTGTTGCGGTTACTGTTGAAATGTTGAAACAACAACAACAATTATAGTTCGCCTGCTAAGCCTGACGTATCTTACCATTTTCCAACTCTTTGCCCGGCTCCATTCAAACAGGTCACGTGACGACTTCTTGCGCCAATCAGATGCTCGTTGATCTGCGCCCTACGGCGTCGACTCCTCTTGCTGTTGCCGTTGCGGGACAAGCGCATCAGCTGCATATACAAGTGGACATTTTCCAGTTGAAGACGCCGGGCTCGCCTTAAGATTTTGTTCTTGGGTCGCAGGCTTACTTAATATTTACGCACAACGGCCCAGTGTCACGCAAACACGAAACTGTCCTTGTTTGCACGCGCGAAGCTTTGGCGAAGCATTCTTGTTCAAACAAGGCTTTCCCGTCCGAACTTGCACACGCGAAAACTTTCCTCGAACTCATGATGCGAACGGCATCACACCGCTCGAAACAGGAACATTGCGTCGAGCAGCGTGCAAGGCAAAGCGGCGTTCCGCATAATCAGGTTTTGTCGGAACTTTCTCCGATTGTCACGGGGCTCATTTGTGCCAATCGAGAGAAATGCGTCCCGCGGCATTCCGAGCAAGGCTGAAAAAAACCTTGTTATTCAAACAACGCATGTCTGCCGGAACACAGGAAATCGAATCAAAATCGACCAGGCGTCTTACGTTTGCTTGCGCTCTTCTGCAAACAGACCACTCGCCGAAGTTGAGTTTGTGTGCGGACTGATCGGCGGCGGTCGCTTCGCACGAAGCTGCGGTGCCTCGACACGACCGCACTTCCAGCAGTGACGGGCATTCGACGCCGTCGTGTTTCGCATTCCGCAGAACCGAACGGGTCTTTCAAATAATAATAATAATAATAATAAACAAACAGAAGTCGTTTATTAAATATCTCTATCAGCGCTGTGGAGATTGCGTAGGCTGATCTGACGTTGTCTTGAGCAGAACTACACATTTTCTCTGTCTATACTTCCGTTGGGAACAAGAAAGTCCGCAAATTTATGACTGAAACAAAAACAAAGCGTGGATGCTTGCATCTCTGTGGAAACTATTCATTTAGCAACAGACGCACTTGTGCTTACATTTCCATCGGAACTATTTATTCATTTCACAATAGACGGCAAATAAAAATTTTAGCGTGCTGCACAACACTCACGGTTTTCAGCGCCCACAAAACGTTCTTCTCTATAAACGTACGCGCATGCACAATCAGTGCCGAACTAACGACACACACATATACCTTTACGCAGCCACGCAAAGGAATAAAGTAATATTCCACGAAACAAAACGATCTTGCGACACGACGTTACAGTAAACAATATCCAAGCACAGGAAAAGTTAACACGGCAATCAAAACCGACCCCTGCCTATGCAATACATGAAAGGTAGGAAGTAATGAATGCGGATTACGCTAATCGGCAAGAATTACTATAACGCCGCAGTGGTCGTGATAACGTTCGCACTGAGCAAGACCACGTTAGCTCAGTCGAGGTCACGCCGAAAAAAATGCAAAAATCTTTCGGATCAAGTTTACTGAAAAACAAGCAAAAGTTTATTCAGAAATGAAATTAGTATTTTCACCAACAATTCGTTGAAAATATTCAACAAATCGAGATAATAATAAACTGCATTGTGTGTTCAAATTGCAGGTTAACCACGCTTATTCCAACGCAAGAAAGCGTTAATGAGGATCTTAAATTGGAATAAGTGGCAGCAATTTGATACGAGTCGCCTAATATTAGATATTTTTGTCGAATCTCGATCCCTGGTCAGATTAATGCTATCTCACAATAAACGCCTCACCCGAATTTTTGTACCATTTCCGCAAGAACTGCTACACGACGACCAGGGTCCAAATGTTGACGTCACGCAGTTACGTGCACAGGGCACATGGCAATCTCTCTTTACGCCAGGCTTAGCATGGAACCTGAAAAGAGCTCATACGTAAACGAGGCCGAAGTCGGTGGCTAGTCTTAAATAGGCTGTGTTGCCAACTGAGAAAAAAACGTCGTTTTTTGATGTTACCTGTTGCGCACTGGAGTGGAAAATAACATGAAATGGAACAGTGACACTTGCTTGAGTTGCCCACAAAAGTGTCTCTGCGTCAATTAAAAACAACAATAACATTGAAATCTGAGATGTATATACCTTTCGCATATGTAGTCTTCGACTACAAACGAGCGGTTCAAGTTGCTACGGCAAGAAACGTCTCTCGTTTGAATCCCGGTCACTCGGCTGTGGAGATCACAGTTAGTGGCATCAGATCTGGCGCCGCCGCTTTCCAGGGCAATGTCAGACTTGCGACACTTTTCCCACGCTTTCACTCTCCATTCAAACTGGCTTCTGTGCATCTCACACACCTAACCAGCAACACAGAGAATCAGATGAAACAACTGTAATAAGAGCAACAGAACCGAGGCGTGTCTTGAATAAAAGTGACGGGCGCTACCCACATCAGTATCTCAAAGTTAGCGAGAGTAAATGAAGCATGTTTCACTCTCTTTTGCACGTATTTTGCTCCGTCCGACTAGATGTAGATGAACGCAGTGGCGTACGCAAAAATTTTCATGACGGGAGTTCATTCAGTGGCATATGGTGGTCATTTGTATTTGGTGTGCGCTGTTTGTGAAGTCACAATATAAACGTCATATGTTTCCAAACCAACGTTTTGGCGAAGTTTGTTGACATAATATGCATATTCTTCTACACGCACTCCCCTTAATTTGTGTCATTGAACTGAATATAAACTATCAGCGCTCCAGGTTAATATCGAAGGAAAATACTCTCAACGCTACGTCACAGCAGTTCATAACTGCAAAATGAGGCTGCGCTGATGTCTTGTCGAATACGAGCTGTGGAGCACAGAAAGTGTGCGGCTGGACTGTCTGACGCACACCCCGGTTTGCAAGATCTAATACTGCTAAACTACACAAGACTTGAGAATACGCATAAAGTACGCAAGAAAGCTTTCGATTTTTTGTTATGTATAGAAGTCCAGCAAATTTTTAATTTTACTTTTTCTCGGCTGAAACATTATCAAATGCCTGAATACTTCTATTTTAGCAAATGCTGTTTTTGGGCATGTACAACAGTTTTATCATGCTACAGAAATTGGTAATACTGTATAGCCAATGCGGTCAGCACCTGCGCTGCTCAGTCGTAGCCGACAAAAATAAAGACAACTGTTTTGGATAAAGTGAACTATCGCGGAACACAATCTTAAACAGGCGTAGTGGACGAAAGGTCTGCAAAATGTAGTGAGATGGTTTCTGGATGCAGACGATAATCCAGATTCCCACCAAATCCTAGTTATTACTTTTTGGCCCATTTGCAATGTTTCTTGAAATTTGGATGCAAATTCATTCCGTTGTATTTGCATCAATTCGACAAATTAACAAGCAACAAAACTATGCGAAAACAATTAATCTCCTTTGCGCAGGTAATGAAGTTTTCGTAAAATATCAAGCTCAAGGGTTTTTTTTTGCGTACGCCCTGGGATGAAAGTTATTTCAAATGACATGAAAACGCTTGAGTACAGCGCCATACAGTTTCGCGACACAAAGGTCAAGCTTTGTCGTGGCTATTAACTGTGGACTGACTTGGCTGGCAAGGAACATTATACGTTTATACGCAAACATTTCATAATGAATTTTACACAATCTTAAAGAGATGAACCGACCGACTCCAGTAATAGTTTACAGAGCAAACACATATTTTAAAAACGGACCAACAACATTGAAGTCAAACCAGATGTTCTTTTTTAACAAGAGCAATACAAAGTTGATTGTGCAAGATATAATGGCTTATAAAAGAAGTGTTAATATATGCCGGGTTCAAAATACAAGTGAGTTCAGCGCACTAACAGCAGAAAACAAAAAATAAAAGAAAGCTGTTAATTGACATAAAGCTCTACTTCACGTGACCTCAGTCAGCAATATCAGCGAAAGATATACAGTTACGGCTGCGACCTACGCGTAGATTTTACAATCGGGTTATTAGCCACCAATGCGGCCGACTTCACAAAAAGGTAATGGGGTTGCACGAGGTGGACTGAAATTCAAGCAGCGTTTCACAAGCGATGCGTTCGTCGAACGTTCAGAATCTAGACGAATGTCAATGTGCCAAACCACACAAATCGAGGTTTACTTTTCTTACCCGTTGGGCTATCCAAGGTTATGTAATTTGCATTATTTCTTCCTAATCTTGAAAGTGATTTGGAAATTTTGAAAAGAAGCCAGTATCAAACCATCTTTTCAGGCAAGGCGCACGAGGCAGATCCGCCGCGAACGGAACGTTGTCATGGTAATAACCACCGACGGCGCCATTTCACGCGAAACCAACCTTGAAGCAAGTCCTCTTGTCCGGCGGTTTCGATGAGCTGTCGCAGTGATCGTGAGTAATTTTTATGTTCAATAATGGATTTTCGCAGAAAACAGAGCGTAGCTGTACACCTCCTGGGCCGCAGTTGTTTCCTTCGCATGCAATCCATTCACCTGGGATTTCGCAAACAAGTTTAAGTGGATTCTACCACGCAAGCTCAACAAATAACCTGTTCGCAGGTTCAGGCTCGGGTGTGCTATTTTCTTAACATCTTGATTTTTCAGTTTGGATTTGACTCAGATCGAGTCAAGAAAACCTGCTAGCTAAACGCAGCAAAATAACCTCCTCTCAAAACGATACTGTAACTGATATACTTGCAACAGTGGGCGTAGGTGTGGTGCGCAACATGTGCAGGGCGAAAAAGATACGGAAAATACCTTCCAGACACTCACCTGTCGCCCAAACACCAGATGCCAGCGACCGTTGAGCGTCAATTGGCTTCCAACATATCACAGTTAAGAATGCAGCTACGCAATGCAGCACAAAAGGTGAAGCAAGTCGAGCGAGGAAAATCGAACTTGAGGTGCGGACATGGCGAGTAACACGGCTTCGTCGAAGTCTTGTTTGGAATGATGCGATGTAAGTCCCGTATTCACAGAAGCGGCGATTATCAGCGACATTCATTCGCATACTGCTAATTGTCAGCACCCTACCCACAGCACTTCCATATGCCTTGCAGTAGCATCTATATGCAAAAAATCACGTTTTGTGAAAACTGACATGGACAAAATGCCGAGGAAAGTTGTTAAGTGTGCACTTTCTCGATTACAACGGATTGATCCCAAGACGACTAACAGTTACAGTTTGTATTTATAGCTTTCACCACGGATGCGCGAAGTTCTCAGTTTACTAACGAGCGGATGGGGTCACTGACACTGCAACATAAACAACCCGACGCGACGGAAGGATGTACGAGAACCAGGGGGAATCAGTGTTGACGCCTTGAGAATAACAGCGACAGCACCCATTTGCTGGTTGGATCCGATTAATTGCTCGGAATGCCTGATCGACCTTCGGCCTCCACTACAACAGCAATAAGCCCAGTAAATCTCGTCAACCACCCGAACTGGTTTGTTGCGGGATAACAACGCAGCCTTCTCAGAACGGAAAATAAAGTTGACAGCTTGTAACTGTAAAAAATACCTTTTTCCTTGTTTCACGAGATCACTAATGTTTCAGAACAAGCATAAAGAAGGAATGCTCCCATTTTTCATTCCCGCACCGATTAAAAGAACTAACTTCTCACGTTGCCGCCAGCGCCGCATTAGATAAATCAAACCGCTATCAGCAGTCGCGTAAAAACAGAATTTTAATTTCAAAAAATAAGTTTTCAAGCGTTTACAATTATGCTCTTTCTTCGAACGTGTTGACCATTATCTACATATAGCTGGATCCATCAACCAGTTGATGAGCATTGTCCTTCACCGTTTTGAACACAGGAAATTAAATCTCCTTGCAGCGTTTCTGAAACAAAACCTTTCGCTGCAGTACTTCTCTGAGTCAAATGTAAGCTGAATTCCGAACACCTTGTCTTAGGCGCTTAACTTGAAAGAAAACCTACGCGAAAAACGTGACCCACTGTTTCAAGACCTTGAAAAAATTGTCTAGTTGTCAAAGCTTATCATCCTGGGAGTTGCAATATTTGTTTCATCGTATCCGTTTTTGTCGAATAAAACATCAACCACACCTAGCGCATACATCTAACGCCATTAACTCGCCCATACAAGCAAGTGACTGCGATCACGGTAAACTGTCACGTTGTCACGCCCATGAAGCGTACTTGAACCAGCAAATTGAAGGGAATGGATGATGCAGTGACGCTTGAACAACGCTTCAATACTTAGTAGTTTCAAAAAGACATGATTTGAGGACACAAGAAATTGTGATAACATAGTAGTGCAAGGTTCATGGCTTATTTATCAAGTTTAAGAAACCATTCCACATTTGCCAAGTTTTAAGGCATTGAAGCATGAGCAGTAACCTTACCTAACTCATATCAAAGCACTGTCCATTATTAAATCAATACAGGCTACAGCTTATAACCAAGGGCTATCAACCAAATAATACCAAGATATTCAAAAGGCCACAACGGCTGGTTACAAATCAGAAAATACAATAACTATAATATAAAATCCTGCTGGATGTTAAGAAATTGATTCTTTTATCATCTGAAGAAAATAAGCTTTTGTTTAAAAATTTTTTGTTGATGATAAAAGCAGCCATTTAAAATGTTTGACATGAGCCTAAGCCTAGATTAGTTTATATACAAGGGTTTGGTGTTGCTGTTTCAAACGCAATTTTGCATGATAAATTTCACTCTTTTCCATGTTAACTTGCCATACATACAGTAGCATAAATTATGCAATAAGCTTTGGTTAGTGCAGAATAAAGTTCTACACTTACCACAGCTAACTACTGAGCGAACATATTTAATAATGCAAGAAAACAATCAGTGGTCTGCTGCTGGGTGAAGTGATTAAGCATATGCTGTAACAAGCCTTTGCCTCAGAAAAATGTCTGGCCTCCACATCACGGTGCAGATTTTCTTAGTGTGGTTCGCTGTTCTGATCACCAAGTGTTGTTTTGTGCTCAGTTACTCCTGTTGTCTTGTTACAACACTGTTTAACCTCAGAACAAAGTATTATGTGACTATAATATTAGTTCAATTAAACACTGTTATCTTATGTGAGAGTTTCACATTTGAATGAATTACTACTGTATAATCAACAAGGTTTGATATTGACATTTCCAGACAAGGTTTGATGTTGACCCAGCTGCCAAATATATGTACTCTTTTGAGAACTGTAGAATGCCTGAGCACTTTACAATTACTTTCATAAGATTGCATCATTACACAACAATCAAACAAGGCTTGCTTCTTCACAAAAATACCATTTGCCCAGAATGAAAACCTCTCTGGGTCGCTTTCTATCATGTATATTGGTACCAAACTTTGGTCTGAATTTCCTGAAAACTTGAAGTCTCTTTTATTTGGAAAACAATGCAAAATTGTTTTGCTCTCTTGCCAATGCGCCAGTTGATCCTTCATTTGTGTGTTTGTTTTATTTCTATGAACGTTTGTATATAGTGCCTCTTTTTTCTTTAGTACTTTTTCAACCTCCCAAGTGCTCAGCCCACCCTCCCTGTACATACGCACGCTTTGAACTCTCTTTGCTTTACTTTTTCTTTGATGTTGCGGTTTGTTAGTAACTTCTATGTAATATTCAAATTAGTGCATTTTGTCACTGCATTTTTCCTCTTCACTTGAAACGTCTGTAATTTAGTATTGATTTACGTAAATTAATGGCTGGCTGAATAACTGACCTACAAGGTGTTTCATCAATCCTGTGTGTCTCAAATGCATAGTGCAAACCAATTTGAAGAATTCCCAAGGCTTAAGCGTTTTTCTTATTTTTTTCATTATGCAATTAACCTTTCTGCCCTTTGGTGTGTTGCTGTTTTTATTGTTTTGTTGTGCACCTAGTGATCTGAGTCACAAAAATGCATGAATAACCTACCTACCTCTCCAAAAGCAGCAAAGCAGTTGAAATCAGGGCTGTGGAGGTGAACCAGAACTCAAATTTCAGGCTCCAGTATCTAAAATTTTTGGCTCCAGCTCTGGCTCCAACATCTGTAAGTTTTTGGCTCCAACTCCAAATTGATTTGGTCCATAAAAAAACTATTGTATTATTTATACAACTGTATTACTACACTAGCATAGATGAGATGTTGCAAAACCAAGATGAGATGTTGCAAAACCAAGATTTGATGGATAGTGGCACATGTGCAAAAACATTTGAGAAGCCACGATCTACATACAGCTCAAACCAGGGCTGTGGAACATGAAGACAAATTTCAGGCTCTGTCTCCACCATCCAAAATTTTTTGGCTCTGGCACCAAGCCACCAAAATTGCTTGAGCTCCTGCTCCGCAGCCATGATTAAAAAACTAGCTCAAAATATTTACTTACTTTGCTGAGAACTGCAAGTGGGTTGCCAGCTCTCAAAAGTTCGATGCTCCAGACAACATGCGAACACTCTACATGTAGATGTTTACAAAATTATCAAAGACTATGATACTTCTGAAATTGCTGTCTCTGAGCTCAAAAAGTTTTTCATGAAGTCTCCAAACATGAATTTCACAAGGTATGTTTTGGTTATAAGAAAACAAAAATCAAAGAAGTATCTGTGAACTTTCACAAAGTAACTGCTTATTGCAAAGCTTGTGACTTTGGTTATTTTACTGTAGAAGTTCACCAAAACAGCTTGTTTGTGGTGTTTTGATTAACGTCTGGGATCACATGCAAATTTGACAACCACTTTTGGAAAATAATGAGTTTACAGTAGATCAAGTGTTTGATATAGCTAATTCACTTAATACACCTTTGAAACATTCCAGTTCCACTGCTTATTTTCTCTCATGAAGGTATGTTTGATGTTGCGGTTGATTCCGGGAAGGATACACATGTTAGCCACAAGGAATATGGTTTAATTCTTCATGTCCCATTTCTAAACCATGTTAGTGTTATTTCTGTTGTAAAGCCTACCATGAACACAACCACTGTTTAGCTTAAGATGCAAATTTGTTATTCTTATAAAATAAGAGATCATTCTTCATAAGCATGTTGATCCAAGTCTGTTTCTAAGCCTAATGATCAGTCCTTAAATATTTCCTCATCAGTTGCCCAGCAGTTTTTATGCGTGGCCATGACAGCTTGTTTTGAAAACCTGTTAAAATATATGTTCTTGTAATTATTGATGGAAAAGTATAGGTAGTGTTTATTTTGCTGATAGCAGCAAAAGCTCTCCTGGGTATATTTTGCCTTTCAAACCGTATCCACTTTTGTCTAGATATAACGCTGCCTTAGTCACATTACCGCCACAGTTAATATAGTATAGGGCAGTGGTTCTTAACCTGGGATAAATTTACCCGTGGGGGTAAATTCCTTCTTCCAAGGGAGTAAATTTATTGAACCATAAATATCAGCCTATGTAATTTTTCATTAATGATTCTAAACTGTAAGGGTTGTTAATTTTGTATTTTCAATAAATGATTGCCATTGAATGTATTGGGGGTAAATCTGGTAATCTTGTTTGATGAAAGGGTAAGAATTGTAAAAAAGGTTAAGAATCACCGGTCTAGGGAATGTGTCTATGTCTACTGTGCAAGCGGTTGTCGGTTTGGCTCTTACATGCTGCTTTCGCTTTGCTAAGAGAGGTTACACTTTTCACGGGACCGGTCTCTAAAAGTTTCCAAAACTTTTGGGTTTACAATAATGTTTTAGACTGTACAGGTTTAGCTTTTCTGTTTACATCATGTGACAAGGATGATACACTAATCCAAGCATATCGTCCATGTCACGTGACCAATTCGGACAGCAAAATATACTTTGCCAAAAATATAGACCATGTTAAATGGCTCCAGTAGTTCCAAAAGTGACATCAGCTAATCAATTTCAAACAAGCTCAATGTAACCATATATCTTTCTTCCCATGAAGTACACATGGAATTATCTTTTATAAAAGTATATAAAGTTATTTGGGTTTTGTTCAATTGACATCATTGCAGCTTGGTCAAATTATAAAACCACAACAATTTGGAAAAAAGTTAAAACAAATATGTCAGCAGATTCATTACATCACGATGTACTGACAATAAATATATGCATGAAAACTATCATTGGCGAGCATTATGAAGTTGTGCACCATCAAAATGTTACCTTATATAAGGTACCTTCACCGCTTCAGCTACCTATCGACGCATAGCCACAACATGCCAGCAGCAACTCTGCATGAATACTGCACAGTCATTATGTCTGCGGATTATTTAATGGGTTAGATTTAAGATTTAATGGGTTAGATTTAAGATCTAACCCTAACTTGTTTGGTGTTCCACTGAAAACAATGCAATGATTTAGCAGTTCTCACACAGCATTGCCATCACCACGTTGGGGCTGTGCATGTTAGGTGAAGGTACCTTATAACATAAATAGGGTGATACGTTGATTGTGCATATTAACAGTAACACTAAATAATTACCAACCATGGCTTTCATATATATATTCATTGTCACTGACAATGTCAGTGCATTACAACAAGTCCACCGACATATTTTTCCACTATTTTTCGAATTATTTTTGTTCTAGTTGACCCACTGTAAAAGGAAGCAAATACCTTCCTATAAGATTTAAGAGTTCTTGCAACACTTCGCTATGACATTATTCTAGGACTTGATTTTCAAAGTCAACACAAATGTTGTGTAAGCTTTGAATTTAATGGAAATTCTTCAGAACTAGTCATAAACAAGCAATGGAACCTGTGAAATGGTTTCAGCTTGATATGAAAAACTTTGTTTCCAAATTTTACTCTTGTTTCACAACTTATTGCTACAAGTCTCAACGCTTCAGCGAAGAGGATTGGTTGTTTATCCAATAAAATTTTGATACTGACATTGATTTAGGTGGCATTGAAATGAACTGTGATAAGAAAAGGTTGTGTAATATTCTTCTCAAACAATATCTGCATGGAATTAGATGCATATCTCTGACCTCAAGATGACACGGTAAATGAACTCTCAAAGTATGATGCCGCACTGTTAAAACTTTGGAATAAAGCACAATGTGACTACATTATATTATATCACTTGGTAGTGAGTTCCAGCAGAAATTTCGATTGACCACAATTTGACTCTTTACTAAATCAAAGTCACAAACTGCCTCGAGAGTTTCTCACTTGCTTTTTTTGTCACACAGAACATAGATAATGATAATGGTGATAGCCATTGATTTAGTTACTGTGGACATGCCTAGCTATGCTAAGTTCGTAGATACAGTAGACCTACCTGTAGTGACCTGCTCGTACTGCTGTACGTAGTTTTTGGGTGTTGCAATTAGTTATTTCCTAAAATAAAAATACTACTGCTCTGCTGAGACCACCTTTTGTTTTTGTTGTAACACACGTTTACGGTTCGTTGCAACAAGTGTATTAGTTTCGACGCCAAATAGCAACTGTTCTACTTCACTTGCTGAACCGAATCGTGCATTAAGCCTACGTTTGACACATATCAGTTTTACATAGCGATTCAACACATACCCAGTGCCCAGTACCCAATACTGCACTGGGCGATGAGTCGCCGGCCCGTAAAACGTGCGTGGAGTCTGCAACCAAACCATATGCATTCCTCATCTTTGCAATTGCATAACTCAAGCTCTCTACTGTACCCAGCGGATAAATTTGCTCATATCTTTCACCACAACATCCAAAGCCTGTCATCTCTTGCGTACAGGACAGAGGTGACCAGAGTCAATTTTTCAGACTCCAACTCCAATACTTTCCCAAAATTTTTGAATCCAGATCCGGAAATATTTCAAATTTGAGAATCCGACTCATGTTCAGACATAGGTGTCAAGCGAAATTTCTGACTTAACGCCATGTGTGCATGCACAGAGTCATATTCTACATATCAAATATGCTGAGAAAACTGATGATTAGGACTTAGGCTTTGGTGTTTAGGTAAGTGCTGCCACAGATTTCTCTGCCAAAACCACTAGATTCACAAAAAAATTTCACTTGATCAGAAAAAAAGCACTAGATTAAAAACAATTTTTCGTCCGAAAAACCTTTGTATCATTTGCAACTTTGTTATGCTGAAGCCTGGAAAATTTCATACGAACCAGCTTTAGCCTTTCTTCAAGAGGTGAAAACGATACCACTCGGATAATATTTTAGACCAGGGTGGTCCAAGACTGTGAGCATGAATGGCCACCACACGGTTTGAGGCAAAATTAGTGGGCCGCAAAGAGAGGAACTCCATTGCAATTGAAAGACTCATTTGCTGTTCTAGTAGGCCAAGACCGAATTTTTTCTGCACGCTGTTGCAGTTGACTCCATCACTTTGAACTACTGAGGCGAGAACAAGCGAAAGATGGTAGCTCGGGGCATTAACTAACAGGAAAGCAACCAGCAGCAATTGAGCTCTGAAGCGGAACTCCCCGGTTGTTGAGTCCTGCTTCAGTGTGGGATTGACCCGAGAACCTCGGGAAGGATGGATTGTGACGTCTTACTGCTCGATGTCCAATGTTGGTTTGATACACTGTAATTAAAATGACGAAATGTTGCAGTACAAAAATAACCGCAACCATTTAGTAGGTTTGCTTACAAGCAGTGCAACGCATGGAATACAAAGAAGCTTTGCTTTCTATGCGCGTTAATGCTAAGCCG
>JGI24021J15306_10002560_pt1 | contig 19819 bp, 17 predicted proteins | sample Ectturendosymbi1_FD_15306 | JGI IMG/M metagenome (IMG submission 15306)
TAACGCATTGCTTCAAAAAATATCAATTGCCTTGACATGTACAAATTTGTGATAAACGACAAAACATTCAAAACACCAGATTACATTCGTTGTGAATGCAATCAGAGGACTTAGCAACGCTTGTTTAAATGTGTGCATGTGGAAGATATAAGATAGATTCCACACAAGTAACATGGAAACTGCTTTCACAAAATACTTAGATACAAGTAACCTGGAAGGAAACTTGCTGAAGCAACATTGGACACCATTTTTTAGCTTATCTGGTGCTATTTCATAGCAAAAAGAGACATAGGAAAGATATGAAATTTCATTTGACTTCACACTGACTCGAGCTTCCAAACGAATGCCTCGAAGTGACTCGACCGTTCTTGTAGCTTGACGCTGATTTGACTCGAAAATTTTTTAGATGACTCTGACTCGAAAGGCTTGTGACTCTGACTCGACAAAGATGACTCAAACACATCACTGGTGATTTACACTGTTGTTGCCGACGTCAGACCGGGAAATAAGTTGCTTATGGTGGAATGCATTTCACCAAACAACATGGAAGAGGAAAATTGAATTGGCGCGAAGGCCTTTTTTATTTCCCTAACTTGTCAATTCCAAACCACGAGTGAAACCTTTGTCAGGGAATGGTGCACAACATGTAGCCTTCTTCAGTCCGTGCCTCGTGCCTTTGGCGCAAATTCGATTTTCCTCTTCAATGCCTTGTGATGAAATCCAATAACCTTTAATTCGTGCCTTTGGCGTGGAACAAACAAGTGATGCATGCTTCAATGGCCAACATGCTTCGTTTACGGAAATACAAAACCCACTGATACGCCCGTTTGAAGAAATGCATCATTGCGTAACATGGCAATGTTTTGGAGTTTTGACATGTGTAACAACAAAAGAGGCTTATCATCAGGCCCGTAACTAGGGGTGCATGAAGGCGAGGCCCCTCCTGGAAAATGTTTTGCCTCTCCCTGAAAATATGTGTTAGACATACTTTAAAAATAATGGACGTATTTTAAAAAATTTGGGCCCCTCTCAGAAACTCTTCTCCCCCCTCTGGTGTCCCAAGCTGGTAACGGGCCTGCTTATCATGAGTCTGGCCTGTCGAAGCAGCCTGTTTCCTCAACGAACTCAGTGGCGTATGGTGGTTATTGTTACTGGGTGTGCGCTGTTTGTGACGTAACAGTGTGACGTCAAATTCACGTTTCAAATTCAACGTTTTGGCGAAGTTTTTTGACACAATACATAGCATTATACACGCACTCTCCTTATTCATTGTTGTATAACTTAATATATCATCGTATTGACTTTAAAACTATCCGCGCTCTAACTTAAAATTCAGGTGAAAAATACATTCAACGCTACGACCAAGCAACCATAACTGCAAAAATAACAGACTGCATGCTAAAACCAATGAATTAAACACACTCAGCCCCACAACAGCCCAGTTGGCAACTGCAAAAACAGTCTGCACGAATGTCTCTTTGAATACGAGCAGTCGAGCCCAGAAGGTGAGCGTCTCGAATAGGGCACACTCAAGCTTGCAACAAGGGAGTAAAATACACTCAGCCTTGGAACAGCGCTGGTTACAACTGCAGAAACAAGCTCCGGCTCTGCGCGAATGTCTTGTCGATTACGAGTTTCGAGCCCTGCAGGTGTGCGCCTGAAATGTCGCACACCCTGGTTTGTCAGATAGAAGCAACAGGTGAATATAATTCACTCAGCCCTGGAACTGCGCAGCTCGCAAGTGCAGAAATAAGTTGCGGCTCTGCGCGATTGTCTTGTTGATTGCGAGTTTCGAGCCCTGCAGGTGTGCGCCTGGAACGTCGCACACCCTGGTTTGTCAGACAGAAACGACAGGGGAGTCTAATTCACTCAGGTCACCTGAAAAATTTTCGGCGTCGCCGATATGTCAACTGTTATCTGCGGGACATCAGCCTTGTTGTCACAAATGAAGTTACCATCGCCATCATGGCCAATAACCCCCCTTACTTCAAAGCTATAAATCTTATACAGATTTCGATAGAACTGCTCAAAAGAACCTTTCGAAAAATTCAGCTACAGAGGAAATGGAGTTAATAAGTGCTTTTTAAGTCTTTTAACAACTTACTGTCATAGTCTGCTTTGCTTAGAGTTACCTGAGCAACCCCTTGACAACCGCACTTTGACTCGAACATTTTCAGTCATTACTTGACTGACGATAGATCTAGAGCAGCTATGTCCAACCCAAATGGCTTACTGAGCCAAAAATAATGTCACTATCTTAGCCAGGGCCGCACGTTGAATGACATATTAATGAGGGCCGCACATTGAATGCCCTTACTTTGATCTTAGCAAACTAAATTTAGTTAAAGCTAATGTCCTGAAAACGTTCGAATCCTGACTGCAATGGTGGCAGACTTCATAAAGTGGCACTGAGGACCACCTGCAACAAAATGTTAAATTTTCAACAACCAAAATATGGACAAGTTGTCAGTATGTAAAATACTTTTACTACAGCCAAAACCTAAACTGGGCCGCATGTGGCCCACGGGTTGGACACAGCTGATCTAGAGAGCTAACCAAACCCTCTGAGGATGCAGTCTTCTTCTAGTTTCTGTTTGAAAAAAGTCCGGGTGCTTTTAGATTTGAACTATTTGTGGGGCAGCCTTACGTCACGGGATGGCTCCCATAACATGGTCTGGCGGTGAGAAAAATGTTCAAGTGGCAATTTACCCGTTTTTTCTTTCAAAATAACCTAGGCGAAAATCTGCATCTTTACAGCCTTTGATTAGCCATCTAACGTTAGCGGTGGTCACGTTACGGTCAAAAATTTGTTTATATTAGTAATGTCTAATTAGAATAAGAAAAAATCGGTCATTTGGAAGTTTCGTTGATTTGCACTAAAATATTTCTGTGGCTTATAGATCAGTGGCTTGATTAACCTGAACATTTTTGGTGCAACTTTTTGGAATTGGGGGGCAAACACACCCTGGCGAGCCTGGCCATACCAGATCCGGTCAAGGAACCTATGCCGCACCCGGTGGTTGTAGCATAGTATGTGGGTTTTGTTCTTACAAACGCTGAAAAACCTATATTGGGATGGGACGAATACTTTTGAAATGCCTTTCTTCGACAGTGTCAACTCTTGAGAAAAAGTGTTGCAGGCAGATTGCAAATTGTATCCATTCGTGCGCGACTCTTACAATTTCGCATGAAACAAAATTTGCCTTAGCGAAACCACTGCAAAATGGCCATGTACAGGGAAATGTTGCGCGAAGTCTCACATGCACATAAATGCTCAATTCAGCGATAGTGCTGTGCCACGACGAGCTGCCAAAAGTCTTCATTGGTATTTAGGCCACATGTGTGAACAAATTTCGATTGACTGATCGTAATTTTTCGCACTGTTTTTCGGAGATGCAGAACAATTAACAGACATCGCGTCACAGAAATGTATTTGTACAGTTACAAATGTTAAGGGAAACCTAAGAAGTAATTCCAGAGGATAGAAAATAACATAAAAGCTCATTGCTTGGTAACTAATTCTGACGTATAGAAGAACAGAAGGAAAAGTACAAAGGTCTGCAAAGAAAAGAACCTACAAGACTGAAAAAGCAACACTGCATAACTGCATCGCAAAACACGGAAATGACAAACCGTTTTTCGTTACTGCCAACGATTCAAAATACTTGACTTTTAACACAAGAAGCACATCATTTGCAGTTTATTTGAAGTGAACAGTCCTCCGAGATGCGATAGCAATTCTAAAGCGGTTGGCAGTGACTACTTGCCATTTTCTTCAGCAACGGTATGGGTTGCATAGCAAACGTTTCGGTTAAGTTTCGTAAACCTTTGGCAAAATGAATCAACAAGGCTACATGGTGACTGCATAAGCGTTGCGAATGTACCTTTTGATGAAAGTACGACTTTTGCATGTTTCGCGACAAACAAACTGAGAAAGCAAATCATCTTCCGTGCTTGAGTAAACGACTCTTTTTTTGAAGGAATTTAAACTAGGCAGGCATAGTGGCAGTTCTTCGCGTCGAACGCGGCATAATATTATTTGTAAAAAATGAACAGGAAGTACCCAATCATTTTTAAATCTATCTTATAAAAAATTTGTTAGAGATTTGCAACGAATAAGGTGTTCCGGCAAAATTGAGACAAACTTTATTTTTGTAAACTAAGGAAATCATCAATTCAATACAAATGTCTGTGTTATATCTTTTTCATTCGCTGATTTTTACGGTACGATTCTTTGCAAAAGTCGGTCTTGATTCTGATTCGCAAGGAAGCATGCTTGTCGCGTGTGTAATTTATACCACCAAATCGTTCAGTTAAACGTGTAATGGAAGCGGTAAGACAGCAAACGTAATTGCACAAGGACTTCATCGTTGCGCTCAACGTCGTACGCTCTGCTGCTTGTTCCTTATCTACAAAGACCTCCGGTGACAAGTGCGAGGAAATGCGCGGCAAAAGCGTATTAAAACAAAATAATACCAAAATAGTTATGTACTTGACAAAACCTACAAACTGTTCTCATCAATACAGAATTCACTGCTTTGCAAAAGAGTGTTAATCCACCCTGCAGTTTAGAACGGTTTTTCAATTTCAACATTAATTTTGAATTTGCGAAATGTCACTTCAACTTTTGTTCATACCCTACATCGTAGGGTTTCAATAATCGTAGGTAAACAGCAACAATGCAAAGAGATTAAAACTAACACGCCCGTCTCCTGCCTAATTTATTCCAGCCAATTGAAAATTGTTAGGGTGATCATTTTCAGGTTCAAGTTCAAGACACACCGCAGAGTTCAGTTATAGGATATTCAATCTGACTTCGGACTTGGGGGCATGCAAAACGCAACGCTTACTTTCAAATGACGGGAGCACCGTAACAGGCCAAACGTCAAAAGAAAGAAATACAAAAACGACCAGTTAACATTGTAACATAAAAATGAGCAACTTGGATCAACTGCGACCAGCGCATAACCCTCAAAAACAAAATCTGTGAACTGCTTTTGCTCCATGTTCAAAATAACGATCTTCCGTCACGCACCCGCTTAGGAAATTCGCTTGCTCAGCTAAAATAGAACCTCCGATCCATGCTGCATTTTCGCTGCATTCAGCAACATGGACAGATAAATTCGCAGAATTCGAAAGTTTCTTGAGTTCCATCTGTAAGCGCGACTGCAGTCCTTTGAGATTGGCAGTTCCACCAGCGAGTAAGACTGAGTGGTTTCCATACTTAATGACATCAACGTCCACTCTGCAAAAGCGCACCAATCAAAACACAATCACAAAAAACGAGCAAACTGTGTCACAATGCGAGCAGTTCAAAATTTCCGTGCAATGTTTAGTGGTCGATGAGATGAATCAATGTGTAATGTTTGATAGCAAACAAAAAAATCTAAAACCGCAAACAACACACAATACATTTTCTAAATCTTCGATAGAAAACAAAGTTTAAACTACTCCACAGTTTTTACTTTTCATTTTTTCTACAATTAGCTTACACAAACGCTGCATCACAGATACCTTTCAACTGTCTCGCTGAGTAGTTTTGGAATTCCCGGACATGCGCTTCCAACCAACGACGGATCAAACAAGGGCTCCGCACAAACCGCCAGTTCTTTTCCAAGTTCAACCATCGTTCCATCGGGAAGCTGAATTTCTTGATTAGGATTTTGCTTCAGCTGATGCCGATCTGCGCGTATAGGTTATTTCAGCTGAATAGCAGCGAGCTCATATGTTCCACAACGATGCTCCCGCTATGTCTATTGAATCGTAATGATGGCTCGATCAAAACACTTCTACAAAAATGCGGATTTTGTACATCCTATGTAGATAATTGGAGGCTTATTGTGTTCTTTCACTCTTTTTTGTTGCACAAAACCGATGTATTGTATAGTAATATATTCAAATGGCCCTTTGAGTTTTCCTAGTTGTGCAGATCTGGGTTAGATACATACTTCTAGTCACGCCCAGAGGTTAATAGAGCCCTTGGATTACTTAAAGCGCGTTACACGTGTTTGAATTTACAACGTTAACTTGGGTTTCAGTCAAAAATATGAATCCGTAAACGAAAAACAAAATCAAACTTGTTGTTACAGAAAAAAGGATAATGCCACATTTCGAATAACATATAAATATTTTTCTCCGTATTAAGTAAATCATTCCTTGGTATCTGATATGGAAAATATACTCATTTCTGCATAACAGTGGCTTTTCTCTTATATTAATTGGACGCATTCTTCGTTCGCTCAAACGTTCACGCTTTGTTAGTTTATTTATGCAGCGCATCATATAAAGTAAGGTTAGTGGCGGTTTCAACCACATATTTATTATTCAGTGACTGTTTTAACCAGATATTAATGTAGTTGCACGAATTCGAGATTGATCTCACCTGTAGTAACAGCAGCGAAACGCTCTTTGATATCGTTGATAATTTCCATTTCTGCAACTGATGTAAAGCTGGCGCCCTTTTCCCGCTGAGCAAGACGCGCTAAGTAGTTGGTGATATGGCGACCTCCAACGGGCAACTGTATCAACAAAAAAACTTCTTTTGATATTTTGCCAAAGAACACGTGTGAAGTTAATAGGCAACTGTCCTCGTTTTTTTGTTTCTATAGAATTAATTTTTTCATGTCTTTGCTTCTCACAAAAGTTCAAAACAGGCAACCATGTTCGGATGAGATAAAACTTTCGGAAAACTTGCCAAGATTATTTATTGAGAAGCAAACATGGCTTCTATTTCGATATCTATTTTAGATAAAAAGAAGGGAAAGAGTAAAAAGAAGTAATCCATTTCTGCCAACAAAACGCATGAACCAGGGTGTCACGCAAAGGAGTAGATTGACTTTCTACCACATTTTTAATTAAAAATTTTATTTTATCTAACTACAGTTTGATTAAAACATCCCTTTTGTTTGATGAAAATCATTATTGATATCTTCTAGAGACATAAACTGAACCAATACTGAATCATAATGAAGGTCCTCAATGAAACATGCAACCAAAAACACAAATTGTATTTGTTCAGGTAAGGAATAAAATGAAGGTTTTGCTTCACAAACAGGACATGACATCACCCAATACCCCCGCCTTGCACATACCTAGAAAGAAAACCATTGAGGCGAAGTGTTCGCGGAAGACTCACAACAATGCCCTATAATGACCACTTTCAAAATTAACTGGAGCTCTCAACGAACTTTAAAACATTACGCCAAAACCAATAATACCACATGTTTATTGCAAAAATTTTAAATCAAAACTTTAGCATGCAATTATGTGGTAGGCTTGCACAAGTTAAACTTACCTGAACACCGTGCACAGCCTATCAAAACCGATGACTGGCGCAAAGAAAGTAAAGACGTTGTTTGCGAAGAAGGAATTGAAAACAGTTTGAGCCGGAATGAAACTTCCGCAAAATTCGTGGTATTTGCAATTTACAATATCATGACTTTTACACGTAGCTGCATGTTAAATTTTCATCCAACCCGCTCAGCAAGCCACAAAAGCTGCATTGTACCTGAACGTCGAACCATGTATATGCAAAAAAGCGGGATATGCAAGACCACATGCATAGAAGCTATTATCAACAAAACTTTGGGGATGCAGGAAGTTACAACTAATGTAATTTTTAACCCCTTAACCACCACCCAGACTAATTATGTTACCAGTGTGTCAATTCAGCAAATTTTACGTTTTTGGATCAGTTACTGCTTTTGGCTAACCGCTACATAAAAAAGGATTGTAGCGACAAAACCTCTGTGATTGACAACTTCTAATGATGGTATGCACCGTTACCTGAAAGGTACGCATTGAAAGATTATAAAATCATCCTGCTTCTATGCTCGTCTGTTGTGTTTTTGCTGTGTTGTTTACATGTGTTTACTTACAGTGCTAGCGTGTTGTTTAATGAAACCCGTTTGTTGGGTTGTTTACGTTGATCAATGTCCATAACGATTGGATGATCACATTTGCTTGCTTTAACCGTGTTGCATTAAATAAAAATTCTTATTGCATTTAGAATACCCGGTTGTATTCCACTTGAGCTATACCCTGCGACAAAGTTGACGAAAGTCATTCAAGCCCAGAAATTTGTGCAAACAGAACGATTGATTACTTGGAAGGACAAGGAAAATATTACTGAGGTGTTCAGTCAAGATGTTCGCCTCGTGACTTATTATAATCTTGGCGAAACAGCGCAAGTCTTCCTAACATCTCAATAGAGCAAATTGTTTTATGCGAAATCAGCTATCCTTACTTTCCACAGCTGCGCTATTTCATCGTACTTGAGCTGGACCTTCCAAAGAAATTGCCCATTTGAAACGGAAAATGAAACTTTAAATAACAATGTGAGTTAAAGCAGAGAAAGAGAATTAAAGTTATGCCTTACCACTTGGGAACTTCCAGTTTGTATTTGGTAGCCTTCGTAAACAGGGACAACCTCAGTGGAACCGTGACCGCATTGCACCACCATCGCCACCTTGCGGTTGGTAGCTAACGATGATAATACCGCTTGATTCCGTAACGTTACAGCCGGTGCCCTCATGGTCTCGATTAAAACCTGGTAAAAACAAACCGCATAAAAATACCAAGATAGCTTCTTACAGTGTCAAAAACGTTTCAGGTAGAAAAAAGACGTATAACTATAGAACCAATAATTTGTTTGACAAAGGTGACTTGTTACTCACCTCTAGCATTCTTTCCCTCTGCTTACTATCCACGCTGGTTGATTCGCTCACGATGACAGGATGTGACGTAATATCGTCTTCCAATTGTTCCGACACCACGTGTTCCCAAACCTCTTGCAAAGCCCGCCAGTTCGTAACTTTTCCGTCTGCAGGCGTTTGGGGAGTTCATTATGTAAAATTAACTACTGCAAGTGAAAATACGAGTCGTACACATTTGCGTGCATAACATCAGTTTCCAATGCTTAGGTCGACACTGCAAAATTTATTGTTCAATCGGCAAAAGCAATCAGTATTTCGCCCTAATCATTTTACAACGATAAAGTATAGATTACCGGAATGCCCTTTAAGCAACGTATTTACCAAATGCATTCACGTTTAAATGCGTTAGTGTTGTGAGATAAGTTTTATCTCTTACCAAAGTTTTATTGCCTCATAGAATTCTGAACGCAAGTATCATGGTTTTCCATAACGTCCTTCCAAATAAACTTGAGTTGAAACGATCTACTGCGTATAAATCAATGCCTGAACAAGTATTGCAAATTTGTACAATTTTGGTGAGATGCTTACATTTCACTGACATTTTTTTCACTGTACACGAAACTCGTGTTTCTGTACTCAGAAGTAACGAAACTCACAAATCGCCAGGAGGGTCGCTGTAAATAATCACCTGAGTTCAAATCGCAAATGCAATAAAAGTGTTGGCGAAGTTACGTCAGCACTTTTCCTAGAACCAATGCAATTACCTTGCATGGGATGCTCCAACGCTAATGTCATGTGTCTGCTAATTGCGGTTTCTCCTACGAACTTTGACCCCAGGGCTTCTTGCCATGCTTCACTGGCTTCTGCTCTCCAGCGCCCAACTACCGTTCTGTTGCAAGCAGCAGGTTGAAATTCTCCAGCCCAGCCAAAGCGAACTTTGTGAGAGCCATTGTCAATAACAAGGGGTATGCCAGTTGCAAGTCTTTGTGTTGACTCAAGAGTTTCGGACTTCTTCGCAGAAGCTCGCATTTTTTCCGATTCGACACCAGAATCTCGGGCCACAGGTTGTGACGTCGGCGTAAGATTTTCGTCGTCATCATCATTGTCGTCGTCGCTTAGTTCCTCAAAAAACTCGTCATCGTTCAGAAGATCTTGCCGCAGCCTCTCTTTCCATTCTATCATATACATGAAAGCTTAAAATACGTACAAAAAAACATTATCCACTAATCCTCGTACCTCAGCCCAACGGAACAAATTTAATCGATATTACAAATCAATGCCAGTCTCCTCGTGAGAGTTCAGCAGAGAGAATGATAAATACGCTGGTTAACTTTGAAATGAATGTACCGGTACAAATTGTATGAGAAAATCACAACAAACCTTTCTAACGTTTGCAGCAACTTTGATTTACCCGGAAACTCAACACTGCTACAATTTGAAAAGCGAAGAGAAACAACCGTATATGACCAAGCATCAGAGTATCTTTCGTGTTCGTTGCACGTGTGTGAATGCACAGTTAAAATGTAGATAAAAAGTTCCTCATGCAGGCGTACGTGTAGATAGAGTTCGTGAAGGGGTCTGTTAGCCACGAAAGACGTTAACATTTATCATGGTAGAGTGCAGGAAATGTGTCTTTGATCTATTATCGTTATCAACCTTTAAAAAACACACTGAAAGAACCCAATCAGATAAAGTTGCTACGTTGCCGGCCTTTACAGACGGTCATTCTTTCCTGAACGGAGGCACGCACAGCCCTGCGCTTTCCGCAGCCAAACAACCGTGGCCTACAAACCTGTGTGTTTTGCTTCGCTGATGTTACGTTCAATTTCCGCCGACTTAGTGTGGTTTTGCTCACCAGCATTCACGCCATCCGACCGCAAATCGTCACGCGCTGCTGACACGCGTTCAAAGTTTTTCTGTTCCCCTGCAGGCGCAGAACTGGAGGTTTCTCGGCGGATGGTCTTTTTACTTGGTGCTTCTTCAAAAGTTTCCACCGGCCGGCGATCGGAGGAATCTCGCGACTGGTCCCGGCTGAGGGTTCTCGACTTATCAAGCTCTTCAAACACCATTTCGGTCAAGCCCTTGCCGTCATCGTAGGGAACTCTGAAAAGTTCTGAAACGTCGCTGACTTGCCTTGGCCGTCCGAAGTCTTCTCTGCTACATTGTACAGGCTGTGCGAAAACGTCATCGTCCTTCGCGAAGGTAGGATTGACGTAGCCGTTGTTGTCAGGTGCACTTTTCCCTGAGAAAAATGAAGCATTTTAATACTCGGTTAGGCTTTTGTTTCTTGAACAGTAAAACGCCAAACAAAAGGATGAAGTGGCTCGAAATAAAGGTGCTTGGCGGTCATGGTAGACGCACCGCCCGCACATTCAGACACTAGATTTTTCTGAACGGAATGCCAAGCGCTTGCTCTTACATCGGCTAGATGTTTGATAAAGCCATGGGGTTATTCGTCATGTAATTCTTGCCAGAAAGTATTAAAAATTGTGCAACAAAATAGCGGTCTAAAATTGTTCAAGCCTGCAGAGTTACATTTCGTTTGTTTCACATAAACTAGAACAATAAACGTTTCGTTATTAAGTTTATGAATTAACAAACAGCGCATCTTTCCATCCGATCCTTAGTTGCTACAATTCTACGTGTGATCGCACGTCCAGACCCAAATTCTTTTCGGTTATGCTTCAAAATAAAAATCTCTTGTATGTTGCGTTAAATAAATACCTCCAAATATTTCTTTTTTAAANAAAATTCCATTCTCCCAAAAATATTCCAAAGCTCGAATATTGAATATCGCTAGTTCACAAAATGTTTTTTCGAAAATTTTCTNATACATTTCCTTTTTCATTTCACACTTCTTGAAAAGCTTCCAGCGTCGCATTATTTTTAGTGAATTGTAGAAATTATGTTGTCACAAAAAATGATTATTTCTCTGAAACACGAAAACATTTGATTTATTTAGAAACAAAAGAAAATTCCTATCAAAATCGCATACTGGATTACAACGTATCGTAAAAATGCTTCAAACGCTTCATTAAGGTGGAAGAAGCCAAAAATATAGCTGATTCTTTGCAACACCGCCATGCCACTTCTTTACATGCTTGTGGATCAAATACAATGCATGTGAGCTAACATCAGAGTGCAAAATTTACAGAAAAGTTTTAGAACGTTGCAGTGATAACAAACTTTCTCAACAAACAAAATTCAAATATTTGTAACTTCAATCACGTCTTTGACTGTTTCAAAATTCTTACGTTCTTGCTAGCCATTCAACTTACGGAGAAAAATTCCGGAAGCTATTGTTGGCGACCTATTGTTGCAAAATAAAATTTGCGAGAAAAAATAATTTTCCCTATCTTGGCTTCGTTTTGTTTCAAATTTGTTTCAGCNTCCACCTGAAGAATAGCGACTGAACTNCGATGTTGATCCCACGCTATTTCAACTTCTCGACCGAAACTTTTATATCCCACCATTGGTTGCTGCAGGTAGCAATACGAAAATTNTGATGCACGTTCGCGTCCAAGGCAACAACNAAATGCTTCATTTCACTATAACTAGTAGTTTCCGCAAAAATATCGGGAAAGCAACTGGCGAAAAATTGAACTGATAACAATAAACCGCGTGGTACAGCTCACAAAGAGGCGCGAAGGCTTGAAACGCGTGAAAACGTGCGCTCAAAACAGCGTTAGGAGCTGACAAACACAGCATATCACAATTTTAACATCAAACCGAGTTGATGCTTTGAACATCTGAGGGAACTGCCACAAGCTAACAAACATGCAGACTTGGGAAATTTGCACGTTTTGAAATTGGCCGTTTCTATAGGGAAACAGCATTTTCCTCGGCATTCACGTTAAAACTAACGTCAAGCGCATGCAATGGTTTGATCGAAGGAATCATCTGGTGATTGTAGGTTTGAACAATTACCCGGGCACTGAAGCGGCTGCTACTCAAAGACAGTGTTTATCAACAGCATTTCTTTTTGACCTTCATGAAGGAAAAAGGCTCACAATAGTACATCTAGGAACACCACCAAATTGTACGTTTGAGCAGCTTTCAATGAACGTTCCAGCACGGGCAACCGCCAAAGTCATCAGTACGTTCAAGGCCGTTTCAAAAATAAACGTTCAAAAACATGAAAAGTACTTTTAATGTTTAGAGTTCAAAAATTGACTTTCACCCTTTTGGAAAGTGACGTCTTTTCTTTTTCCCCTGCAGATGAGTTAACTGCATTGCGCAGAGACCCAACAACACACAGAGCATTTCAGGCATCAACTCAAATATCCCACGAACATGTAGTTTTATATCTACTATATCTCTTACATTAGATAGCATCGGAAAACATCTAGGCAAATCTGTCATTTGTCCTCATCCAAGGTTTTTATTTTCAAATCTCAACGGAGTTGGTCAGATTACAATTTACCTTAGATCTTACCGTTTTTGTCAGATATGATATCGTGAATGTCGACTGCTTGGTTGGTTGTGCTTCTTGAAATTGATACGATAGGACGACTGTTCGTTTCTGCAAGAAAAGATAATGTTTTCATATGCTTTGTGACTTTTTTGCTGGTAAACATTCGACAAAATGCGGTGCCCAGAATGACGCACAAGTGGCTGATGCAGCCGTATCTTCTCGCAATGAGCGTCAGAATCAACCTAAAAATAGAGTGCAATTGAATCAACCCTATGATCAGCTTTACGTGCTGATGGCAAGAAATCTGTTCTTGTCTGATCATTGACGACAATGCACGATTTGCCACACGTCCCGTCGGTATTTTAATACTTTCCTCAACTTTTGCTGTTGGCGCACAACGCAAGCCTGGATGAAAACAACTGTCCTCAGTAGTTCAGAGGTACCTGGTACAGGGCAGGGAAGCGATAAGAGCGCAGGCTTTAAGCACGGCACTGCGCAGTAGCCCAGTTTTCGTAGCTCGCGCTGCAAGATTCACGAAATACATCCTTTACACGGAAATTTATCGGCACAACTGAAAATCGTTGCGCGACAATTTCTGGCAAAACTACGATTCACATTTCACATGACCAACTTTTTCTCAAGGACCGGATGATTTCAACTGTTAGTCAAACAGAGGTACCACCTTTACTATCCTTAAACAACCCCATAATTAACAACCTTTTATGTCTGAGACGTTATGTCGAACTTCAAAGGTAAAACGAATCGGCCAGAAACGTAGCACCTTTGCTCTGTCGTCATTGCACGTAACGGTAAGATGTGTCATATGCCAAACGCTAGTTCTTGCACGCTGTAGCACGATCTGATACTCTTGACATTTAGACCTTTTCGGCTGTACAAGACTGAATGCCATTCTCCTATCAGCTGCGCCACAATCAGGTCAATGCTGATCATCACAAACTTCGTAGATATCATTGAACCCACGCCAATCATACTCAATGCGCCAAGCTGGCCGTCGATTACAAAATAATTACCCGTGCCTTGCACCAGTACAGTGTTTTATCATAATTTTACAGGTCGCAATGCTGGTACGATAAGATTATAATAACGTTACACTGCTTTCATTCGTTTGTTGGCTGATCTGCACTAATACGACTACCTTGATAGCTGAATGAGTGGCAACATAAANGTTGCATTATTTGCAGCTCCTTTTCACGCACAACACNCTTGTGCCCTGAGCTGTAACCAACCACCACGAGGCCAGAGCGACACTTTTGGTGTCAAGACAACAACAGATGGGCAACAAATATCCCCAAATGATAAGCTTTCAAAAATCACGCAGAAGTATAGCCCAAATTAAGCACATTTTTCAATTTTTACGTTCTATCACAGATCATAGTAAACCATCAAATCTTCCTGATTTTTTGCGTAAACAATTCAGACCATAAATCACACTTCTGTTTAGCTTCAAAAATTTATTATACCTTGCACTCGCTTCATTTTCATTATACCTTGTACTCGTTAGTCGCTTCTGTACCCCTGTCGAGTGCCATGAGCGGTCTGCGGCCCCCTCTCCTGTTGCTTACGCGGGAGCTGCTTTCGTAGTGTATGCTGCATTGGTGGCGAGTCAATGGGAGCACCGCGCGTGAAACGAAGCTGGACAGACCGCAAGTATCGTTTTTCAAGTCTTCGGTATGACCCGGCCGGGAATCGAGCACGGCTTGCCAGCCGGAAATTTCCGTACTAACCCCAGATAACTTGTGCTGCAGGTTGTCAAATCATTCGGTTTGTGAAGACTAGTTTTGTTTGCAACGGTAATCTGATTCCTATTGAGCATTGTCACGTCAAGGCAAACTTTTATTCGTTTTCGCACCATGATCAAGGTTGGATGACACAGGGTTTGTCAAAAAAATCTTGCGGTACACTGATTGTGACTAAAAATAAAAGGAAAATTTTATCCGTCAGAACAGTCGAAAACCATACAGGTATTAAGTTATGTAGATTAGAGCGGAGGACACAACAGAAGAGCAGTTAACTTCCATGGAATCACATTGTAAAGAAGGTTAAATACTGTTATTTGTGTGCAGAATTATTTCATTCGCAATATCTGTTCTCTTCAATATGAATCAAGCAGTGCGTTTTTTTTAAATCTTATTAAGCTATCTTGAGACAAAGACAGGATTATTTTTGTATGCTAACGCCGTAAGAACTCTGGCTTCATTATCGCATGATGTCATATTTACATCGCAAACCGTAGTACGCCACGCGTGCAGTACGGCAGTATCAAGTTCCACGGGCCAGAGCAGGTGTCATAGCGCGGTGCCTTTCGCCAGTGGAGAGCAACGAAACCGTCAGCAGTGCGACTGTGCACAAGACTGCTTTTGACTGCCAAGACACGAAATTCAACACCATGTCAATTAATGATGCGTGGAGGACGACGATGGAGACTGACTACAGCTTAAAACTGCTGCGGACCCTGTGGTTGTGGTTTGCACGTTTATTTATTATATTTAGAGTTAAGCCGCAGTTGCAGAAGTTTAACAGAACTAACTGAAAATGAAGCAGAGACATGCAATAATATTTTGTACCGAACAGGATCAAGTAATGGACCGTTCTATGATTTTTGCAATACCTGAAACCAAGCCAGTCCCGTCGCCACGGGGGCTTTGTAGGGCTTAGTCCCTCCAAACAAAGTTCCAAGCCCCCCAAATTGAAATATGAAACACTGTAAAACATAGGAGTTTTTGTCAATTTTTAGAATGTCAAGACCCTCTGCACAAGCGTAAAGCCCCTAAATCGAAAACTTTCTGACGACAGTTCAGAACCAAGCTCTGACACCAAATGGTTGGATACGAACACTTGCTCTCAAGAAAAAAAGCGATATATCCCCAAACTCAACAGCCATCAATCACGTGTTCTGATGAGAAAACGAAACTGTACCAAGTTACAGCACCCTGTAAAAAGCAATGGTAGCGCATTAAAATCAAAACGATACGGCTTTAATTTAAGATATATTTTTCTTTGTTAACAAGGTACATGTTTAACTTCCTACTTATATTCACCTTTAATAGCAATCACACGGGTTTGTCAAACATTTGTTCTATATCAACTTTGTATGACATATGCACGAGCTAGTGACAAGACTGAACACCGTACAATCAAACGAGTTTCAAATACTGTAGCGGTAGCTGCTAAAAAGACTGAAGCCGCACCAAAGGCGATTAAACAAGCTTGACGAGAGAGCCGTGATATCCCACTACATTATTGCACACCGAAGAAAATTAAATTGCAACCTAAATAAATATGCCTTATAATAAATAAATATGACNCATTAAATCTACGCCAAAACCATTATAGGGTTCTTGTGCTGCAGCCAACAGCTTCTTAATTACTTTGAAAATCGNCTGCAAAGTNCTTGTTGCTCGACAAGGGTGTCACGAGATGAAAAATGGGAGCCACTGCACTTTCGTCACACATCCTTGTGCATTTAAATATGATTCGAATCAGGCGCGCAACCAGGGGGGCATTTTCCTCCCCGAAATTTTCAAAACATTGCATAGCAATTTTGACATTTGTAGAAACTTTCAAAGAATAAAGATGAAATTTTATATTCTAATCATTTTCAAGAAATCCTATTGGAATTTTTCTTTGTCTTGCTCGTTAACTATCTCCTTACAAGATTTATCTCGAGGCAGGTTATCTGATCGAAAATTTCGTAACTGATTGGTATTCAACCACAAATATGCTGGAAGTGTCAACTTGGGAGATGGTTTACACTGTTCGTATTTTTAAGGCATTTTTTATCTATTTGTTCGTGTACTATTTTGTCTTAGACAGGCCTCAATTTGCCCTCATGAAATTTCATAACATTAGGGTACTGTTTAACCGTGCAAATAGCTGAAACTCAAATTCATAAGAGAAATCTTGACATAGCAGTTAGTGCCTCATCAAACCATTTGTTCTTCTACGACCTTTTGATAATTTTTGTTGGGGCAAAGCGGATCACCATCATTAACGTAACACATTTCTTAAAAAAGCGTTGTTTAGCTGCATTTTCGCTTTAAAACCTGATAGTTTTTAACTAAATTTAGGTTGAGGACTGTTTCACGTTTTAGTGTCTTTCTGGGTTGATCCCAGTACCACGGATTGGGAACAAGGTTTAGTAAAGCGTCATATGAGTGATAGTCAAGTGTTAAACGCACTTACCTACGAGACCACTTTGGCTCCAAATGACGCTTTACAAGACCCTAACTTTTGCAACCAGTGCAAGCCCTGAAAGCCCATAGCCTTAAACGTGCTTCTAAAAACTTTCATACAACTCATGGATGCCAAGAAAAAGCTGTTTTGCCCCAAACACACCTGATCCGTTATGCGCCAAAGGCACAAGACACGTGATCCGTTTTGCCCAAAATGGTAGCATTTAAAGATCCCCTCACCCTTGACATATGCTATCTTTCAAGTTTGGGATCTTCATTTGTGATATAATTTCAAGCACATACTAGAAGAATGGGGCTAGAACGAATTTTCTAAAACTAAACGAAAATTAGGCAGGTTTACCACTGTAGTAGCCTATACATCTGTCACACTAAAGCCATGACTACACTAGAGTACGGAACCAGGTGCTTGTATGTGAATACAAATTTTTACTCTGTCCTGATCGTTCGGTCTGCATCTTAATTAAACTGAAAAGTTCTCATTTTCGTAAATATTGCAAAGAGAACTTTTATCTGTGTGTCAGGCTTATGCAGAATCACATGGAAATATTTTCAACTATAGCAAAACTGTTTGTATGACGTCTAAGGCGAAGAGTGCAAAAAGCACAGTCGTCCCATTACTGACACATGGGTGGTAAAAATCTATAATATGTTAACCAATACAAATATCTGGGAGCTGCACTGGCTCTCAGATGACAAAGACATTGCTCTCAGATGAGCTCTCAGATGACAAAGACATTCAGAGACAACTTGAGCTCTCAGATGACAAAGACATTCAGAGACAACTGCGATAAAAATGTTGTGCAGCAAACAAACTGCGAGTCTCTTCTCCCGATGTTCAAATGCAGTTAAAAATGTTATTTTTCGTTCCTTTTGTACGTCCATGTATGCATCACAATTATGGTGGAATTTTAGAAAGTCATGTATCCAAAGATTGCGTGTGGCCTACAGTTTTGGATGCAGAGCTCTATACAACCTGTCCTAGAGAGCGAGTGTTAGTAGTCATGACTCATCAGGTTCAATGTAACATTCCTACATTTGAGGCTGTTTTAAGAAAAAATATGCACTAGTTTCTCGAAAGATGCAGAAGTTCTAATGACGTAATGGTTGCCTGCTTTGATGCAGTCGGATTGTTTATATTCTTCCTTATTCTTTGAACACTACAACCGCATTTTACTTTGTGGCTTAGTGCTCGAACTTTGCAGTGTTTTTTCGTTTGAGGGTGTGCCTGTCACAATGCATTCGTACTTTACCTGGGCTTGACCAGTTTAGAAATTAGCGTCCCACTCTGCACTAGTGTTGTACCAAGTGAACAAATAGTGTTAAGAATGCGTCTGTAAACCTGAGACTCGGCCTCCAACGCCGTTACAAAACGTTTTGTTAAGTACCATATATACTCGCTTATTAACCGCATCCGCAGATAAGCTGCAGCAGAAATTTTAGCCATATACTGAGAATCAAGGGCAATTCACGAATAAGCCGCAGGTCAATTGACCTTTTCACCGGTGAAGACCCTGCGCGATCAATCAACCACAAAATAGTGATTTTTACAGGCAAATGTAATGAAAGTTAATTTTATTGTTCAAAACCTAAGAAATCTTCTGCGTCGGAAGAAGGAAGTTCGTCTATAAGACGGTAGATCGTCGTAGGTGTCATCTTCATCTTCTCCATCTGTGTCATGGGTGTTGGGTGTCGTGGCGAACATCTGTCCAGAGAATGTCATTTTCTGTTTCGTCAAGGCCATTGCTGATAGAGCATTTCTTGAAAGATTTTAGCTCATGCGAAAACTTTGTCCCTCTGGGTATGTTGCGCGTATAAACCGCAGGCAAAATACAGGCCATATTCCAGGTAAAAGTCCGACTAATACGCGTATATACGGTAAGTGTCTTAATAACCGCGTATATACGGTAAGTGTCTGTAGCCCGGTGTCAAGCGAAATTTCTGACCTCTGCAAACTTTCTGACCTATTATTTTTTGTCAGTTATTTTGGTTCTCAGAGTAAAGGAATACAGTTTGGCGATACTTTTTTTGATGTGTGTTGTGTAAATTAAACTTTTTGGTTAGATGTCAGATACCTACAACAAGATACAGTACGGGAATAAGTAAAACCAGTGAAAAATATCGTACTTCTTAGACTTCAATTATTTTTCTTTTTCTAACTGTAACATAAACCCTAACCCGACACATTTACCTTAACACCAAATTCTAAGCCCTAATCATCAGTTTTCTCAGCGTGTTGATATGTTGAATGTTGCTCTGTGCATGCGCATACGGCCTGAAGTCAGAAATTTCGCTTGACACCGGTGATTCAGCCTCCAACGCTGTTGTAAAACGTTATCTTTTGTCTGTTTTTATTGACCAGCGTTGTGCAGAATGTGTGTGTTTGTACTATGGACTTCGTGTCTGCGGGCAAAAATACACCATTATTATATATGTGACCGTCTGCGAAAAAGTTGTACCACGGTTGAATAAGCACGATGACGTCATCGAATGAAATTTCATGAAAATTGCCCCCCCCGAAATGAAGAGCTGGTTGCGCC
>JGI24021J15306_10002561_pt1 | contig 19819 bp, 11 predicted proteins | sample Ectturendosymbi1_FD_15306 | JGI IMG/M metagenome (IMG submission 15306)
GTAACCAGGCACCAGTCCAGTATACTGTAGTCTCGCGCAGGGCCACGATCTGCGAACCCGTTAACACGCTCGATCCTTCTTCACGTCAGTGATCTGACATTCAGCTGTACAGAACATATTTACAAGAGGTTTCAGGCCCCATTCCGATTAAAGTAAAAAAGATATTTTTAGGAAAATTTTTATTTTTAGGGCAAATTTTTTCCGCCCTCCAATAAAATGCCTTCCCGTACGCCTATGGAAATGGTATATTAAAATTTCTATTATTCAACGATTTTTTGTTTGTTGCATTTGCAGGTAAGAAACAACGAATACACATCGGAAAAATGCCAGAAATTTGAAAAAAATTCAAGTCAGAATCGATGAGGACATTTTTTTAAATTTCGACAAAATGCATTAATTTTGGAGTCTCGGTCTCGAACTTCAAGTCTCGAGTCTCGGTTCGGAGTTTTTGATGAAGTCTCGGTCTCCGCCTCATTTCGAAATTTTAACCAGGTCTCGGTCTCGAAGGTTGCGGTCTCAACTACATCACTGCTTATTATGCACTTGCTCATGCAAAGCTTGTCACAGTGTTCTTGCTGGTGTTGCAGAAGTTCTCCATTCTTACAACGCCAAACAGCCAAATGTTCTAGCCAAAAAAAACTTTCACGCATGAACTCATATGACTGTGATTCCGCGGGGATTCTATCAGAGCATTTCGCGACGATTCGAATCAGGATCAGGTGGAATTTCGAAGCGATTTTGCGCGCGCGCGCACACGTGTAATGGTGTATTGTGGTCGTGCTCACATTTCGCGGCCGCGCCTTTGGCCACCAGTGGATAGTGTGCACTCACTGTAGAAGTCTTATACTTCGAGAAAGATGATAGAGAATTTCCTGTAGAGAAACTTGTTATACGGAGTTGGGAGAGGAAATTGTGGAGAAATACAGTACGATCACGAACCGTGCTATAGAATTAGAAAAAGAATAGAGCAGTAGTTGAGAAACGCATACATAAAATAATGCTGAGTTTGTGACACTACAGCGGCATGATGATGAAACACTATCAAGTCATTATGACTATATGCAGTCAAGGTGAAGTCTAGGCTCGTGTCTTGTCTATGCCGCATTGCCTGCTGTGCGAGTGATGATTGTTGCAATTTGTTCTTGTCAGTTCAGCTTTCAAGTCTCACCATTGCTGCTTTCGCTTAAGCTTTGCTACAGTAGTAGAGGTGGCACTTTTCATGGGACTGGTTTTTATACCGGTTGTTTTATTTACGTTTTGGAAAATTGTACAAAACTTCAGGCTTACATGGTTTAGGTTTATGACTTAGTTAGGTTTAAGGTTTAGGTTTACAGTTTAACATTTGCGTTTAAGCTTTAGGTCAAGGGTGGGGAACCTGTGACCTGCGTGAACATTTATATGGCCCACATCAGAATGGCTGTCACGTCCCATATTAAAGCACAACATCACGTCAAACCATAGCTCCATTTAAATCAAATGGATATTGATAAGAGGTACTTAGTAACTAAGTAAGTTACTAGTTAGATATTTAGGGTAATAGGTCAAAAGAAGTCACTCGTCCTCATAGGCCTAGTTACTTTAGACAAGATAGTGGAAGTGGTAAAATTTTAGTATAAAATTGATTTATTTTGCGGCTCGTCAGTGATAATGCACAATTCATGCGTCCCATTATTAAAATAGGTTTCCCACCTGTGGTTTAGGTTCATGGTTAACCATTAGGGTTTAGGTTTTGGGTTTTACATCAGATCATGTCATAAGGACAGTACACTAAAGTTTTTGTTGCCATCCTGATAATCAGTGGCCAGTGCAGTTTCTCGTCCTTCAGGATTTTGGAAGAACTTAGTGCGACCGTGACCACGTGTGTAAAGAAATATGGCTTGTGACGTTTATTTTTGCTGGCATGATGAGGCGTTTGTGAGTTTACACAAATGTGAAATAGTTAAGTCTGGACACAGGGTTGGCCCTAGCAGATGCGAGGCCTACTGCAAGACCTGGAGGGGCCCAATGCAAGACCAAGGCGTGGGCCCCTCTGAGCAGCAGTAGTGAATTAATGACGTCATCGTGTTCAGTCAACTGTGTTACAAGTCAATAGTGGTAGAGCGAAGATATATAGGCCTAGTGCAGCACCAACACGAGAATTGAGCACGTTTGCTAACGTTTGAGAAGAAATTTAATAGTTTTGACAAGAGTGTTCTTTGTTAACAATAAAATTTATATAGCGTTTCTACTGAATTCTCAAGCGCAAGGTGTATCTGGCAAATATGAACAATCTACCCAAACACCATGGCGCGGGGCCCAATGCAGCTGCATCGGCTTAAGGCCGGCCCTGCTTGGACAGCAACTATTCATGCTTGATCTTTCACATAGGTATCATTTTGATTGCATTTCACAGCTAATCTAAGAATATATCGTACTTTCTTGCCATCGGTTGCCTATCAGTATACGAATATGCAGTAATGACACTTCCAAATCCATGGTATGCATCATGAATCGCAATTAATACAGCCTAATTAGAAAGATCTGGGACAAGTGCTAGGCTTCTGGCTTACAAATTTCCCAAACGACGGCAGTGCAAACTTTTGCACTTTGGTGACATTCCAAAGGAAAACACATTTCACATTTCATCGCCGAAACCTCCACTGCCGAAACGTCCATCGCCGAACTGTCCCATTCCATATTTACAACATCGCCATCTTTGATAGACAGCACTCCACAGACGCAGTAGTGCAGCTGATTGTCAGCTTCGATTTTATAAGTGTATGTAGCACAGCTCTCATCGCTGTGTGGCTGACATTTTCTGAATGTTCGATAAGCTAAGTATCTTTTCAGCACCATGTTCCTAAGAACAAACATCGATTGTGATGTAATAAATGCGCTGTAACCAACAGCGATGATAATTTGGAAATCTATCTTTCTCGTGTGTTTCGACAATGAGATCAATACCACTATCTGTTCTAAATAGTTAGTTGCGCTAGGCTACTAGCCCTCATAGACGTAGCCAGGAAGGCCGTAGCCCCCTCAAACTTTTGGAAAACATAGTCATTTTGTGCTTTGAGAGGTATTTTTGCAAACAAAACAGTGTTATTCGCCTAAAATCAAACATTTTGCCCCCCCAATTTTTGGGCTGGCTATGCCACTGCTAGCCATACTAATCAAGTTTGATTGATTGGATTTTAGGTAGACCTCAATCGATAAGGCTTTTTTGGGCCGATGTTGTTATGTTTCATTCCCGATGACCGATATTTTGCAACACTCAAACCACAGTTGAAAGACAATACTTCGGTGCAATGAAGAAGCGTATAACATGGAATTCTGCGCAAACCTGGGTCACTAAGATAGTAAAAAATCATGGCCTTGTTCATAGGCAGCCCAGAGACTAGCATTGGACTGCACTTAAATTGACTTGATCTGGACTGCGACAAATTTTGCTGAATTTGGATTGGATCCGGATGGGAAATTTCCTCAAAATTTAGGATTAATACCGGATTTGGACTGAGTCAATGGGAAATAATTGCGTAATTTTTGTGGTTGAAAAGGCATATTTTGTTCATTTTATAGACTTTTTTTAACTTGGATTTCAAAAGTTTTAGACCTTTTGGACTTTCATGGTTGGTCTTGGACTGAGTTGCAAGAATTTTTTCAGGACAGGCAAATTATGGCAGTCTGCTCATCTCTGAGGCAGCCATCTGCTTACCGTGCAAACCTTGGGAGCGAATGTTACGTCATAGACCGGTTTATTGGGACGATTGCGGAGTGGTCTGAATATTGCATACTACTCGATGCAGTTNGAGGGCAGCACGTCATAAGGAGCAGTACAGAGAATTTGNGTTAAATAATCATAGATGCAGTAGCAACTCGGTTTCTGAACACTCTGTGCAAAAAACTAGCGTAGCGGCTTTTATGAGCAAGTATTGTCAATATACTGTATATCGGCAGAATTTTGCCGATATAATACTTTAACAACATCGCAAAATTCATGGGTCATTTTCTAGTCTTAGAGTAAGTACAGTTTTATGCTGAAAAGTGATATCAAAAGCTGCTCTTCTGCGACAGACCCCTTTTTTCCAGGCTAGATGTGCCACTGCTTCAGAGTAATGTGTTTTGATTGTCTGATCAAATTAACTGTTCGAATACAGTAAATGTATATTGCTACAGCACATTATGTAAACTACTTAGTTATTTAAAAATGTTGGTCTAAATGTAACTTCGTGCTCTGTGATAAATTTCCTAAAATATAAATCTATGTGGGACAGCACCAAATGTTTAATTGCAACACATGCAGTGAATTCACTTGAATGTGCTGCAGCAATAATAGTACAGTTGTAATGGAGGTGTGCATCATGTTGCTTCTAATTTTTTCTTTTTAATGTATGGATCTAATGTCGTCAAGATGATTTTAATGGAACATGTTTATCTGATTTGTGTTTGCACAAATGGAGGTTTTTGATAAATGTGATTTCCATATTATATTTGCACATCAAGATTGGGACAACTAGGTTTTGCAATTTAGCTTATTTGTGTACTATATAGTTTTCTCTGTTACAATGAAGATTAATGCTTTGCATGGTATCAGTTTGGTTACAGCTGTCATTGAAACGCTGTTTTTTGGTGGGATTATTTTTGGTTGGTCTTCATTAAGCTATGTCTTGCAGTCTGAAAACTACTTTGGTTACCTATGTTCTGACAGTGAATCAGTGAACAACTTACATTCTGCAAACAGCACGTTTAAAGAAGATTTTTCAAATGCCACATCTGCACTTTTCACGCTTTCTTCAAATGCTGGCACAACTGTTCCAACTAATATTGGGTGCAAAGAAAGAGATGAAATGCTTCAGTTGGTATTTACAATCGCAAGTGTTGCTCTTTCCTTTTCTACATTGCCGAATGGATTCATGTTTGACAAATTTGGAACGTGGGTATCCAGAGTAATTGCTATTCTTCTTTTCACATGTGGCTGTGTGCTTATGGCATTTTCATCAATGCCAAATTCTTGGTTCCTTTTCCCAGCAATGTGTTGTTTCTCCATTGGTGGTATCGTACTGTTGTTGACAAATATGCAGTTGGGAAATTTGTTTGGTTCTACTCGTTCATCAATCATAACTTTACTGAGTGGTGCATTGGACTCATCATCATTTGTTTTTTTACTTGTGAAGCTTGCCTATGAGAGTGGCATATCATTAAGTACCATTTTTCAGTTCATAGCTATGTGTACAATATTTCAATGGCTGCGAACCATACTTGTAATGCCTAAAATGCATATCCCATTTCCTTTGCCAACAGGTGGCTTTAAGTTTGGTCTATATGACTGCACAGCTCCAAGGAAAAAGGATTTGAAAAAACTGAACCTAAGAGAAAGCCCATCTGACACTGCTGATGAAATGGTTAATGCAGTGATTGTCAAGCAATCCTTTTCATCTTGCATATGCACCTTAAAATTTTGGACCAATACCATGCACTTCAGTCTTTTGCAGTTAAGAAACTATTTTTTTCTTGGTACATTTGTGACTTGGATGGCTGAACTATTGCCTGATGATAACACTGCTCTTGGAAAGTACATAAATGCATTTGGAATATGTCAGTTTTTTGGTGTTGTAACTGCTCCCTTGAATGGATTTCTGATTGATGGAATGAAGCATTGGTTTTCCAAGTACTCTAATGTGGACAAAATCAGTTCTGCTAAAGCCATTGCTGTATCTGCTTTCACAACGTCAACTTTAGCTGTTCTGTTTTCAATAACTGTTGCAATTCCAAATGCTGGATTGCAGTATGTATCATTTGTTTTGCAAGTCATATTTAGATCATTTTTATATGGGGGCAATGCAAGTTTTGTTGCATTTTCTTTTCCTGTTGAGCATTTTGGTTCATTGTATGGGGCAACAATGACTATTGCTGGTATCTTAGTGTTAGTTCAATTTCCATTATTTAGTCTAGTCCTCCGCGTCTTCAAAAAAGACTTTCTTCCTATGAATGTAGCTTTCATTGTTGTATGTGCTTCAACATATATCCACCCTGCTTTGCTGTTTTTTAGAAGTCGTGAAAAGAGTAAGCAAACAAATGCAGAGGCCCAAGAGTTGCAGATGTTAGCACCTGATCTGATGTAAAGATTAAATGCAGTTCTTCTGCTGGAAGATTGTATTGGTGTGAAGTTATTTGATGAAATCAGGCATTATTTTGATTATGTTCACTATTGTATCTAATATCTGATAAATGCAGAACAGTAAAGCTCACAAGTTCATGTTTAAATCTTCAGTTTCTCAGTTCATGTTCAGATGTTGTTCACAGGGTGGGATTCATCACGGAGATATTTTGCAGAGTTTATTGATAATGTAGCTATTGCTGTATGAAGACTGAAAACAAGAATTTGGTTGATGTATGCAATCAGGTTCATTCTTTTGATAATGTGTTATTATTACCAATGATACTTCTTGTCTGAAGAAGAACATATGTCATTATGAATTATGACCCTGTGGATGACTGTTTCACCTGCAATGACTAAAAAATACTGTTTTAATGTGCATGCTTTAATTTGTTTTTATGTTTGTCCATATGTGGCAGTGGTGCTCAAACTTTTTGGCTCGTGGACCACATTTGTCTTTCAGAAACCCTTCGCGGGCCACAAGAATTAATAATCTCAATACAAATTCTCTAAAAAATTATCTTAACACACCAAGTGCTGGTTGTCTGGAAACTTGCCCAAATACAGGCCGCCGGCCCATGGTATAAACGTGGCCGGCGTATGATATACTCATACTTCACTTCAAATGCCAACCATTGAGTGCCGGGTCATATGTTTTCTTCTATAAAGTATGAACATTTCGTACAAGTCTCTAGCAACCAGAAACATGTATTTATAATGTTCGCTGACGTACAGTGTGGTCAGGAGAGCATTTCAAAGCAACCATGGTATATTTTGCCTGCAGTCAATCGTGGTTTTGCCTGCAGTCACGCACGCCTTTCGCAGAGTGCAGAAATAAGATCGGCCTGCTGTAACCATGTGGCTGATTGTCTCATCACATTGCATTTCATTGGGAGTGGTGTTTAATGTAATGTGGATAAACAATCACTCAGAAATTTTCTTACTGAGTTAAAACGTATGATGTAGAGATTTGATTTTTGCTTGAGCATAAATATTTTTTTCGACAGCAAGTAACTGCTTCAGCCGTGTGTTCAATGCTGCTTCACTAACATTCGCTCTTGGCAGATTTCAAATGACCTGTTTGTGTAAAGCATTTGTGAACGCATGCCAATGCAGAGTGCATAAATAATTACTCAAAAACTTTTTTACCGAGTTAAAACATATTATGTAGAGATTTGACAATTTTTGCTTGAGCATAAATACTTTTTTCGACAGCAAGTAAATGCTTCAGCCATGTGTTCGATGTTGCTTCACAAACATTCGTTCTTGGCAGATTTCAAATGAGCCGTTAGTGTAAAGCATTTGTGAACGCATGCCAGTGTGATGTGGATAAAAAATTAGTGTGAGGTGAACATTATGTAAAAAGTTGACAGTTTTGGCTGCTACAAAATTGTTTTATTTTCTACAACAAGTAACTGCTGGAGCCGTCTGTTCCGCTGCTTCAAAAATATCCGCACTTGGCAATTAAACCTGTTTCATAGACATTCGCAATTGGCAGTCTTCAAACGGCCCGTTAGCGCAAAACCTTTGTGAGGCAGGAAGGGCATCACGAAGAATAACACCCGTTGATTTGCGAAAAAGCTGTAATTCAGTGATCGCGACTTGTGATCTTTTTGCTGCTTCCCAACAATACATATCAATGGAGATTTAGAGTTCAACAGAGAACAATAAAGGTTGACTGCCAACAATAGCTTGCATTACACCCTTGCCGCTCGTCCTTTCTCATCACAACAACGCCAAGCACCTGAATGTGCGTGCATAACTTTTTCACAAATCTCAGATCATATTTACGACCAGCTGATAAAAATGTTGTAGTTTTTTTCTTCTCGTTTCATGCACTACCATCTTGACACGCGGCTACTACAAGGTAATCACAACATGTTCTGTGATATTCACATTTTTTCTGCAACAACAACAACAGCAGAAGCGTTACATTTCAGCATCCAAGAGCTCTATTATTGTTGAATGCTCAGCCCACGTGCAAGTAAAATTTTGTGTTCTTTTGTGCAAAGAAAATTTTATGTGGCTTTTTCATGCAAAAAAAAATTTTGCGTGTTTTTTCATTGTACAATGTGTGTAATAATTTTTTTCATAGTTCAGTTAGTGCAACGTTTTAGTCATTTAATCGAAACCAAACAGTTATTTAGCGATCGGCAAAAACAGCTGAACGCATGTGCGTTTTCAGACGGAGTCGAAAAGCAGAAATGCTGTGTAGAACCAGGTGCTATAAAAACTGTTATAACTCTTCTCTACAATTTTTTAATTCAAAACTTGGCAGGATGCTTTGTAACAGCTATAGCAACCGTTTCTGTGGTTTTTACATTTTGCCATTGTTGGAATAGGTGCAATACGTTTTCAAAGTCAAAAACAGACAATCCAACCTTGTTTCAGGGTGTTTTTTCTCTCCAGTTGAAGTGGAAAAATTATTTGATTTCGATTTTCATAAACTACACAATACGCCTAACGTTTTTGTGCAGAATTTGGGTTTCTATTGTGCAAGGTTTTCCATCCAGAGCCTTTTTAAAACAACGACTTCCCCAATAAAGTGCCAGCGCGAAAACCATACCGGCGTTCTAGCATCAGACAGCAGCCACGAATATACTATGATCTGGCGGTCAATTAGTTAAATGATAAAAGTGTTAAGTTTTCTTTCCAATGAAAATTGCTTCACGGGCCACGGTTTGAGCACCACTGATATATGGTAAGCATTTATAAACTATCAAACTGGTTTAATATTTTACCTGGCATATGGTGTGAAAAAAGACTCAACACTGTATCTCAAATGTGTGTGGCAAATTTTGTGTAAAAATGTGGCCACATGGTTAACACAATTTTAACAATATTTAATCCTTTTCATTCCATTATGTGGTATAGAAACATTAACACTTTGACGTCCGGGTTAATTCAAGCAGTTTACAAAAAAACAGCTGGATCGCACGTGGCTTTGCGCGGGAATATCTCCACTCCTGTACGGGTTACGGACCTGGTCGAAGTGTCAAAAGACGTGGCAAGTCTTGTAGTTTGCACTCAAAGAAAATTTTTGGTTGGGGGATGCAGTTTTTTGTGAGTGACGTCATAAGTGGAGGACTTTTTGGCCAACTTCACCTGGTCTGGGCGCCAACTGTTAGATGGTAGTATTTCGCTGAAGTTTTTATTGGAAACTAGGCTACAATCTGACTCTTTTGATACTTTGGATGAAATGCTGCGGTTTCAGGTTCAAAAGTTATGATCTAAATTAATCAAATTTTTTACTAATTAGTTAATTACATAGTTAATGTTTATTTAAGATCATAACTTTTGAACCAGAAACACTAGAAAGTCGATCAAAGGCTCAAAAGACTAGGGCTCGAGCCTAGTTTCCAATGAAAACTTCAGCGAAATACTTTGGCCTAGCGTTTGGACCCTAGGCCAGGCAACATGAGCTAAAATATCCCAAAAACTACTTCACTTATGACGTCACTCACAAAAAATCTGCAACCTCCAACCAAAAAAATTTTTTTCGAGTAGAGACTAGAAGACTGGCCGATTTGCTTGAGCCCTTGAACAACTCTCTGGCGCAATCAGTGGGAGGAGCTAGAGCGTTGGTAAGGCAACTGACAACTGCTGGTTTTAGGCTGATTTCAAAGTACGAATATATTGTATGCCGGCTTTCACAGTGTTAAGAATGGTATTATTGTTGCAACCACTCAGTTGGCACAGCGTCGCATGCATGATGCTTCCGGAAGTGGAACAAAATGTGCACTAATAATAGTGCCTATAACTGATGTTAACAATTTTATTGTACTGTCACACTACCATTTCTGCAATGTATGAGTTACAAAGATGTCAACAATGTTATCGTACTGTCGTCACACTACCATTTCCGCGATGTACTGTGTTCCTTTTCAAGATTGCTGTTCATTTGAAGCAAGGGTATACTGGGAATATGATTAAAAACGTTACCAGAAGATGAAGTAGGTATTTTCTGGCATTTGTAGGACTGTTCTTTTCTGCAGCAAAACTGCTGCAGATTCACCAACTTTTTAAAACAACATTAACTTGATGTAAACTTGAAAGTAAAGAATGCTGCAGTATGTATGTGTTAAATCATGCAAGGTAATAGGAAATATATTTACAGAATTGATTTTTTTGCTCATCTTGCTGTCATGATACATTGTTTCAATTTGTGCTCACAGTGACCTTAATTTTAAGCAAAAACTCCAGGCACTTCAGCTATTCGTAGGTTTTAAAATGGTAGAGTGACAGTTACTGTTGTAGGTATAAGAATTCTTTTTTATTTTTAACCTCAAACATTTCCAAAATTTTATAATATGGTCATTTTAGAGCTTCAATGAGATTTTAACAATGTATCACCAAGTTTCAACAGCTGCTGACGTTTGGTGCAACATATGATAGATAGACAGGCAAATTCAGATCATAGATGTAGGGCTCCAAGATTTGCCTGAGCTTTTAATAGGTAGGTGGTGTTTGTGTGAAACAATAGATAAAATTATGATGTGAAGACATGGAAGCTTCCAGTAAAAACACTATTGGTGTGCACACACCCCCAAGGTTTGTCAGCAAACAGTGTTTTTCGTTGATGAGTCAGAACTTGGAAAATCAAAATTGATTCTCTTTTAATGTTGGCTAATTTGAAGGCATGTTGATTTGTGTGTGTTGCTTACATATAGCTGTAATTTGCGTGCTGCATTGAAAGGATATTGTATCTAACACAATTTAAATTTTTTGTGAGCTACCTGTTTATTTATTGTAAGCAATATGATGTTGAAAACCTTTCACTGTTTTGTTAATGTACTGTATGTTTTTTATGTTTGTTGGACTTGTAGTATAGTGTGTACAGATGTTAACTTAAGCTGGTTCATTTCTCTGTATTGCATCAATGCAAGTATGTGTTTGTATAAGCATCACGAAGGGCAGTGTTAGGCTATTCTTGACCCAATATATGCAAAACTGAAAAGCAATCAAGAATTCATCAACAGGTTGGTGCTATGTTTCTTTTTGAGTTTTTGGTAATTTGCTTTGTTTTCCAATCTAGTTCGTGTATGCTACTTTGTATTGTAATGTGCATTGCAATTTATTGTTGAAACTGGCTGCATTGCAAAAGTTCATTTTCAGCATGACTGACTTAATTGCACCGTGTGACACGATTTGGGTGTATCAATTTCGTATTGTGTTGCTTGGTGACTCCACTGTTGGAAAATCAGCACTGATCAGAAGGTTTTCAGATGGATGCTTCTTGGAGGTGTGTATATGGATGATTTTATTCTTTTCCTGGTGCAATTACAAATAATAGAATCTGCAACCACCAAGTTGTATTTGTTGCTTGGGTACGAAAATGGTGAATCAATATATAGCTTGTTGTTGATGAAAAATGCTGCAACAGAACTTAATCCTTGAAAATAAATTACTTGAATTCAAAAGGAAGTNTTTGTCAATTTTTTAAAGCTATTTTTTAACCGAAATTGAAGCGATATATAAACAGTGTGTTGCAAATTGCCAACACAGCTCTACTAACAACAGATAACTTGCACAGCAGCATTGACCTTACAACCAAAATACATAAAGGCGTGTCAATGTTCAGTTAATAGGTGTGTAAACACCCTCTCAAATTTTCAGCTTCACAGAATGTAACATCTTTCAGTCGCAATCAGACTAGTTACTACAATTTTCGTGGCATTTTATAGTGTGGCACTGATACACTTCACACTGTCAGTACAAGTCAAGGTAACTACAGCCTTGATCTACTACATTTGTATTAAAGTCTTAATTTTACTTTATTTCAGTTTTTAAGGTGTTTTAGGGGCCCAATTCGGGTCCTTAGAATCAGAGAAAATTTTCAAGAGAAGTATCTATGGAATTTAGTCGGAAATTTTTCGGGTCCCTACAGGTCCATACTGGGTACCTATTATTTTCCTTGAAAAAAAATGCTTTATTTTGTGAAACAAAACGTAAGTTATCAATTCTTGTTTTTTCAAGGTGTCGGATCCGACCGTGGGGGTTGATTTTTACAGTCGGCTAGTCGAGATTGCACCGGGAACAAGAGTCAAACTGCAAATTTGGGATACGGCAGGCCAAGAAAGGTTCAGGTCAGAAAACGCGATGTGCTGGCACGTCACGTTTTTTGTATAGTGCGGATTTAAAGCGAGCAAAAGTAATGCAAATTGTGTACTTTTTACACGATAAAATGAGCAGCAAGTAGGTGTTAACGCGAAACGCGTGAATTGCACCGGCGAAAGTAATGATACATCAAACCAGCTGTGTCCAAACCGCGGCCTGGTCGAAGGTTTTGTGCGGTCCACTAAGCTTTCTGTTATTATGCATGAAAATACAATGATAGCCTGTCATGATATTGATAATCCTAACACCGGCATTCTCGATGTAATGGTTCTTAGTGCCTGTTTGTCATGTACTGTGCACTGTACTGGCATATTTCCACGTGTCCACTGACACCCCGATGCAAAACTGATTTTTACTCATGTGTTCTTCTGCACCAAACTGATTTCTAACTGCCCTTCTTGTTCCATTAACACTAAACTTGCCTGTGGTATCGCAGTTTCGGAGTGATTAAATGCACCACACAATCGTTATCATTGCAGTTGTTATTCGAAAGCTTTGAGTAGCTTTAAACTGAACTTCGGTTTGTTGAAATGAAAGCAATTCGTTCAATGTGTGACCCTCAAAGATAGCGACATAATAAATTTTGGCCCAGCAAGGCTTGTCGGTTGGACATATAGCTGCGCTGAACTTACAGGTAGAGACTTCAAGTATTGGCAAACGATGTTGGTTGGGGGGAAGCTTTGCTGCAAGACACATTCCTGTGGAATCGATACCAAAAAAGTCCTTGACTCCTTTTTTGTTGGTGCTATGACTCCAACTCTAAATATTAACCAACGCCGTGGGATCTGTGCGGGAGCGCACAGAACACTCAACGATTAACAGCAGTATACTCGTAAAACCCACTAGCAGCAAATGCTCTCCCCAGCATGACAGCTGGTAGTGGCCTGGAAGTCGACCACACTGGGCATTACGGTCACGTACGTGTGACGAAAGGATAGATGCTAATTTTTTTTGATCAGTAGATCAATCTGCAGTAATTCCTAGGTGGTAGTGCTTACTAAGAGCTGAAGCCCTAAACAAAATATTTTCAAAGTGTCTAGCGAACCTGCAAAGTGAAAAGATTTGCCTTTGAGCGATTAAGTGCATGTGAGGATAGAAAGCACGATGCCGCAGAAACTAGTTCCAAATACATTTTGACGTATCGCAATCATAAGTTTAATGGATATGGAAAACGAACGAAAAATTCATAAAAATCATGGCAACAATATCAATTCGTCAAGGAAACGCCCAACAGAGTTACAGTGTTATGCCATGAAATCCCAACTAAAGCTTGACCAACATGCATATTTTTGAACCGATATTTTTGCTTTGCTGAAACCACGGTTACAGGACTAAACCAACTCGCAAGAGAATGGCAATAGCTTGCAATGAAGAAACGCACGACAAAGTGTTTACATTTCCGCAAAATAATGATTTATTATTGCAATTGAAAAGCGGCGATGAAGAACCGTACAACACGGATTTCCGCGCAAACGTCATACCTGAAACAGACAAACATCACAGCGCAGGCTGTTCTTTATTCCCTGTCTATCATATGCATACCGCAAAAAAAACACGAGCGCATGTTACTTCATAAACCATTTTATTTAAGGGACAATGTCCATATAAGGGTGTATTCATTTAGTCACTAATTAAGTNGTCAGACGGCTGCCCACCGAAAGGAACAGGGCAGAGAATAAGGGTTAACACAGAGATGAAGTACAAACTTCGGCTTCCGAACGCTCAGAACAAAACAGTAGCGTAGCCGTAGTGGATGCATCATTGCCGGTACGTGTCGGCATGACGATGTATCGATCAAGCTCGTTATGAATCATAATGCGCTTTGCGCCCGAGTCAGCCGATGCACATTCCCGGCTTCAGGGTCTGTTGACAATCACATTTTCTAGAGCAAATAGCATAGCTTAAAACACGTATATCGAATGTAATCGCACAAAACTGTCTGGCAAATTCGATATGCGATTAACCGATTTCGTCTGTACTGCAAATTTCCAGTGCAATCAAAAATCTGTCGCAGCCAGGACAATTTCACAGACTCCGACTCTGGGTTCATTTTTTCGCTGATATATTTCGGCCATTTGTCCCATGTTAAAATTAAAACTCGTCGTAGCGGTATTCACTAGCTTACCTTTTCAGACATTATGACCGAATTGCAGTAATTTTGTCTGGTCATTTAAAAAAAAATTCAGAACCCAGTTCCGACTTCACTGACCAAAAAGTCCTTCGACTCCACAGCCCTGCAAGTCGTGCTTTAAATTCCGCAACGAGTTTTCTGTTGCCGCTCGAGGTGCTCAGCGATAAAATTACCGCCGCTGCACCAATGGCCATTCGTCTCCGAGTGAAAGTGAGAAATCGAAAGAGCGTCCGCAATTGAAACAAATCAAATGCGCTCTGCTTGCAATTGCAGGTCTATCACGCAATCGTACTATCGCAACTCGGTCGGAGCGCTGCTGGTCTTCGACGTCACCAATCGAGACAGCTTCGAACATCTGTTGTCCTGGGCGAACGAGGCGCGCACGCACGTCGTGCCGCGGCACCTTTCCTTCGTACTTGTCGGACAGAAATGCGATCTTGAAAATCGAAGGAAGGTGCGTGTTGCATCTGCCCTGCTGGTCAAGTGTCCTGTCTTGGCGAGCTTTTCCCTTTGTCTCATGTGCGCTTCGTCAGTAAATCTATGCATAGATCGAAGCATTGCACGATTAGATGTCATGCGTGGGCATCTTCTAGAAAGAATTTTCAATCCAGTTCAGAGTCTACCCAGATCTTTATTGATATTTGGCGGTAGTAGTAGATTCATGTGTTTCGTTGCATTGCGTTTGATGATAATCCATAAATTGCTAACACCTGGTCAAGTGTTTTGCAAGGGTAAAAAAATTGAGGTTGAGAGTGTGGTCCAAACATCGCTTGTACATTAAACTTAATGTAACTTCATTGCTGTGTCACCTTTAAAACTTTGTTTTAGTGCGTGTTGCATCAAAGGCCGAACCTTGTTTTTGCAAACTTTAGGTCAGTGGTTCCCAAAGTATGGGTCGCGCCGAGGCGATAATTTTCCAGACTTGATCTTTTCACACTCATATTCAAGATTGATATAAATTTACTTATAACATGTTAAACATTATAGTGCCTGTATTTGACCTGGCTAGGTCATTCGGAAAAGTCAAGTCTAGAAAAGATCTAGCAAAAGTCTGGAAGTTGAATATTTTGTCGTATCAAATCCTCCTCAAAAATAAGTTCAACCATTGTTTTCTCGGCACTGTCGGAAGAAAAATAGACCAGACCCATTCGTTTATGACTCATTCTCAAGTTTGCTTTTGTTTAACGCTCGTAACTACTGCTGGACTAAACTAAGCAAGGCCTATACATCCAGATTATTATCGTCCTCACATCTTTAAAAACTGAGTAAGTTTTGGGAAAAAATGCATTATCACACTGTTTGACGTTACGCTAAGGACGGGATGTGTTCACTTGCCGTCGCTTTGTCGGACACTTCGAATCAAACTTGGAAATTGGATTCTCATCTTAGAAAAGCTGCATAGACGCATATTGAAATTGTAGCGAATGCCCAGTGCCGTTAACCAATCTCACTATCAATACGACGGTTCCGTTTGTATTCATGCAGTGAATAAGGGCGCAGTGCAGTGAATAGTTTTTCGTCATGCACAATGCGCTGACCAGTTGCGTGTTCATTGAGTTTAATACGGTCGAACCACGTGACAATTTTGTCTAGTTTATGGCCAACTGCAAAATAATCAAAAGCGTTTTTCAAATCCTGAAGTTTACTTCAGATCACGCTTTGATTGCTAAGGCTGAAGCGTTTCAACCCTAGTTTGTTTTAACGGTCAATATAGAGTTGAAGATGTATCCTTACATTAAAAGCAGCAATTAAAACATCTAGGTTTGCCGCAAGCTTTCGAGGAATCAGCCGACTGGGTTCTGCTCTCATGGCTTTGCAATGATTCCGACACGCTCATATCTTTTTTCAAGCAACTAGTCTCCACAAAGGTGATGAATTCTAATCAGTCCGCAAAATTTTTAAATAAGAAATCGATTCCACGTAACGCTACGCATCCTCTGCCCTGACATCTGCAAGCAATGCTAACAGGTGAAATGTTGAAGGACTAAAGCAAGAACAGAGAAATGCATGTAAAAGGTCTTTGATAAATTTGAATTAAAACAACGGCAGATTTAAAAAGTGACCCTGACTAGACATAAACTGAAACGGTGACGCGCGACCCTGTTAGTCCAAGAAATCAGCTCAAAGGTCATCCACACTACAGGCATCATGACATTTCGCAGTGTTTGTACGACAGCGTTTGCACGCAGGTAGTAAAATCAGTGATTTATGTCCATCAGCGATGTGCAGACTTATGAGTCATTGTACAGTGAAGCTAGTGCCATGGGCGTCGGAACGGGGGACAGGGGGGCCTTGTCCCCCCTGGATTTTGAAAATTTCAGCAAAAAAGGTTGTTTTCTTAGTGTCGAGTGCGAAAAAACAAATTTCAGCACTTTCGGCCCCCCCAAGAAAATCTTTTAAAAAATCTACTAGTGGCCACCCCGTTGAAAAAATCCTTCCGACGCCCATGGTTGTGCGTGACGTTGAAACACAAAACACTTGCGCTTGGACACAACGTTGCGTTTCGATGAGAACCCAGTTGACTGGCACGTGCGCAATGTGTAAGTACACGTTTCACATCCGTAAGAACACGTAAATATTTACGTACGCATCTTGAGCTTTTTTAGCAGTCTAACCGAAAATGACTGCATTCGTGACAATGACGTGGAAATATTTCGTTCCAAATATATACGACTGGCAATGAGCAAGAAGATTCTTTCATCAGCGATTGGCTATTTTGCAGGCACACGCACTCTGGTTAAAAATTTGCTAATGCAGAAGAATGTTAGAGCGGTTGGCAATTGCGACGGCGATGCACATAGCGCGCTGTCGGGAAGTGCTTCAAAAACGCAGCTGCGCGCCAGCAACAATAGAGTGAACCTGGTCCAGAAGGGGATTTCTTTTGTTGCTTCCTGCTGCATCAGCGTACGTGGCATTCTTACCGTTGCGTGTTTGCAACTCCCATTAAAAGCCGCAACTAAACTGGTGGCCAGTGCGGGACGGGCTGTTGATCGTTGCGGCTGTCGTTCCCACGCATTGCATGGGAAAAGCCTGGAACGAGGCGGGAGGAATGTGGCGGCGCATCGCGTCACATGCCCAGAGCCAATGACATAGCAAACGATTTTAGGGTGAACTTGTTCGAGCGGGTATCTCTGTTGTTGCTTGCCCTCTGCACTAGCCCAGCGGACTTGCGGTTCTTTCCGTTGCGTGCTCGCATCTCCCACGAGAAGCCAGAACTAAACAATAAGAAACAACGGACCTTGATCCCGAGTCTTCAAATAAACAGAATGAGGGAAGATGGTGTACAGCAGGGGTGGGGAATCTGCGGCCTTAGGGCCAAATGCGGCCCGCGTGAACATTTGATATGGCCGCATCATAATTTTCGTTACCGAATTTCGAGTACAAAAGCGCGTCAAAACGAAGCACCATGATAAGCAGGTACTTGGCAAGTCATGAGAAGCCTCTATCCGTCATACTTAGATAAAGGTAGAATTTTAGGATAAAATCAATTATTTGCGCCCCGCCAGCGATAATCCACAATTTATGCGGCTCATGAATATAGTAAATAAGGTTCCCAACCCCTGGTGTGCAGTGTTGCTGCGAGGCATGACAGCGCGCAGCAGCACAAGCAAATAAAATATAATTATCAATATCATGGTGTATCAAATGTGGAGTCAGTTTTGTTGGAACGAATTTAAAAAGTGGTTGCTTCGCATTGCTCTTCTGCAGACAACCGCAGCTTCTTATGTCGACTTTCTATCTTGTTATAAGACGGAGGAATAAAAAGTTGTACATAATGGCGAAGAAAAAATGCTAAATTTGCGTTTAACATTTGTAACGCTGTTGTAACTTACTAAACCTTTTTGAAATAAATAGGTAGATCCAATTTCTTTTCACTATTCATTGTAATGTAAAAACAATCTGAATGTTTTACTTCAGCTGAAGTGTGATTTTTCGCGTTGACAACATAGCAAGTTAATCTTTGAAAGTGTACGAGTGGAACCGTTGCTTCCCGAAAGAATGAACTTCGCTCGGGTGGTCATACGGTAAACTTTCTTCAAACATGTCTTGTCACAAACCGCTTGTGAACTCGGCCAATTTAAAGCGAAAGATTTAGCGCTGAGAGTTACTTTTGTAATGGCTTTGAAAAACCCAGCGCGTCGTTGCAGGTGTCCGTCGACGAGGCGTCTGCGTTTGCCCGACTGCACAAGATGCCCTTTGTCGAGGTGTCAGCCAAATACGGGGTGGACGTCGACAAAGCATTCCTGTTGCTCACTGAGCATATTTACAGGTGTCTGTTGATCGTTTGTGATTGCGGAAATACGGTTTGCCTAACAGAGGAGCATTGATTTCAAGTTCCTCCACTCAGAGGCGTAACGACGGAGGGAAGGGAGGAACAACTCCCCTGGCGCCGAATGACTGCGGGGAGCGCCTCAAAGTCCAACAATGTCAAAAGTACTGTTTTCAATACAGTACGTTAGCTTCGTGTAGAACATGGGGGCGCCAAACTTGCTTCTTGCCCCGGGCGCCATCCAACCTCGTTACGCCCCTGTCTCCAATGCAGGCAGCGCACCATTACGTTTTGTGTGGTTTAATATGGTTATCCTGGTTAAGCACATCGTTAAGTGTTCACTGCGAGCTTTATTGATATCTGTCCGCCTTTTCGCAAGGATGAGAAAGGTTCCATTTCAAGCAATGCGCAGGTTCGGGTAGTTTACAAAAAAATTATGCGTCGTTGACAACAGAAGGGAGCGCTTTCCGCTATGAATGGCGCGTTATACTGTTTATTAGCTCTTCTACACTGCCATTCAGAGAAGGCACGTGTGCTCACATTGACTGATGACTCGCGTGCACACATGCGCTTTTTTCTTCATCAAAATAGCACAGTACTGCTCAAAACATTGTTTCGTGTACGTTTCCCCAGCCAGGGAAGTTACCGCTTTCAAAACCCGTATAAGGCATGCTGCACAATTCAGGCATGCTTGGTGGTAAATTCGGTACGGCAAGAAAATTTGCGGTGATAATGATAAGAAGCTATGAAAACAACAGCCGCGCATACGCGCGCTTATTTCGCTGCTCCGCAAGTGGCGACAACGTACGAGTAAATCTCAAGCTATCATTGCTGCAACTTCCAGTGTCGCCAAGCAGACTTTTATCCTTTGTTAAAGCGCCCTTCGGCAGTAATAGTTTTTCTTCATTCAGTAGCAGCGCTGTGTGGCATGTCCATCCTGCATAGGTTTACGTGAAGGTCAGCTGGCGTGCTTGCAGACTGGAGAAATTTATATTAACGCCCTGTACCAGCAATCGTATTTTGAAAGAGAAACTGAAGTCTGCAGAAATGACCTATGGAAGTTAACCCGCGTGTTACACAGGGTGTCCATAAAGTCCTGCACATATTTCAAAATGTAATTGCGAAGTAACTAAAGTAGATAAAATCATACATTTTTTTGCAAAGT
>JGI24021J15306_10002562_pt1 | contig 19815 bp, 11 predicted proteins | sample Ectturendosymbi1_FD_15306 | JGI IMG/M metagenome (IMG submission 15306)
ATTTCCGTTCGATTTAAAATGAAATGTGGCCGTGCAATAAAATAAGCCGTATAAGGTTTTGGGAACTGAAATGCACTGCCTTTTTGCAATCAATTAACTTTATTGTTTGACGCCCAACAAAAAATCCTGATGCATTTTTGAATCTTCTGCAATGTTGGCAACGTGGATGTCATTGCCCTTGACAAAAGGAAAAACTGATTTTTATCAATAACAAACCTGTCATTTCTGATGTTGTAGTTTCGAGAGGTTGTTCGCCTGATGTGGTGGAACTGCTTGCAATTGTATCTTTTCCTCCGCTTCCTGTGGCAAATGCATAAATAATAACTTTTCTGTAAAATCGTGAATATTTATTATCAAAACCCTGCAACGGTGCATATGCAAGTAATTACATATTCAAAGTTTCTCAGATCGATCTAACTTGATCAAATGAAGAGAAACGGACGGCTCAAAACACAACATCTACGTACAACTTGTTCAATGTGGAGCAGTCGTTTTCAAGGACAAATATCTACATCAATATGCCTCAAAGTGACAAGAATAAGTTCATATCTTGAAACCACAAACCAATTTCAAAAGTTTCAACATATCATAACAAACGCTTGGGGAATTCCAACTTCACTGCATAGAAACAAAGCGACAGCAATATGTCGTGCTGTATGCTGAAATTAGTTGCACACAGATCGTTTTAATCGTGTATGTTTTCTGGAACCTCTGGCCAGAAAGTAACTGTATAGTGGCATTCACTAAAGTTTTCATATACCATGTCAGTTTCGTTTCTGCAACAGACAAGTTTGTGACAAGCAATTGGCGAATTGGATAGCCATCACTGACTACATTATCGTTGAACTGATTTGCAAGGAATGCAAAGCATGGTTTTAACTCTTGGAAATGTTCATAGCTCCTCCAGTAGTATTAAAAATTTTTCTTTGCATTTTTCCACGTGGTGGTCCTGCCAATGCCTGTTCGCAAAAAGGATTCGTTCTCATTCTGACATTGATAAAATAACAATTCTTTTGATAATATGTGTCTTCGAAAAAATTGAATTTTCTTCCCGGAACTTAAGTAGCCTAACTCCAGGTTTAGGTTCACTATCTTTGTTATAAAATCGCGTAGACTCTCTAGTAACTTACCTTATGACAGGTAATTAACAATGGTAACTGATAACTAAATATTGATTTTTCAAACTTGTGGAAGCATTGCTACAGATTCACTCATGCTTCTTTTCACACAGCATGAAATTAAATGGCTTACCGCTATCAGCAGTCAGCAGACACTGCCGCAATGCATTTCCAGCCGAGGTTCGACAGTCACATACGGCAACACGCCTACTACAGTAACCTGAAGCGAACCTTTTGAGATTTGTTGCTATGTTATTGTTACGCAATAAAGACCAACAGTTGCAAGTTTCGCAACAATCCACTCGCAAGCTTCGCAACCTGCCTCTGCAGGCAAAGACGTCGACATGAGTGAATTGCAAGCTCATCACTGCATGACACCCGAACTGTGAAGCTGGCGCTTGTAAAGTGCGAGTGCCATACAGGAAAACAAACTGCCTTTGCAAAAATTAAATCAAATAATCGGAAATAAGCTGCTCACTGAGGCTTTCTAGAAATTTGTGGTTCTTTACCCTAATTTCCAGGAGGGAAATGCCCTTTTACCCGCTCCGGCGGACGCCCATGCCCCGGAGACATCATTCGCGTGAAACCGAACAAACAAGGACAATGGTGGACAATCGTATCTTGTGAATTTAACACCGTGCTTGTATTTACTTAAAGGGTGCGGCAGACTTTCCACACAATCGTAAATCTTTGCGTTTCCAGAAGGAGAGCTGTGTCATTGAATTCCATCATGCCTTTGATAGCGCTGGAAATTTAAGCTAACAAGGATGTCAACGCCAGACTACCGATAAGTACAGAATATCTTTGTAAATTGTAGAATGGCTAGTCTCCACACAGGTGAAGATTTTGAATCATTCAACATATTTTTCAAAGGAAATCGTTTTCACGCAGCACTATGCATGATCTATCCTACAGTCTACAAGCAACGTTTACGGGAAAACTCTGAAAGCCTAAAGAGTAGGGAAAGCAAGCAAACTGACAATTAAAGAGAATGCAAGCCAGGACAAATGAAAAAAACTTGAAACGAGTCCCTGATATTCGCTATCACTGCAATACTAAAAGTATTTGATGCCAAAAGTTGAGTAGTGCAACAGCCCACAACGCCGTCATAATGACTCACAGAGACATGCTACAATGCGTACAAATGACGTACTAGAGGTCCGCCTCCAAACTCTTGGGACATTCAGTTGCCAACTCACACAATCATAACAAGTTTTTAATTTTTTTAATTCAAAGCAACAGTCATAGATTAAGTTAAGCGTTTTACTAAAAACTAATTCAAGCTCTAGGACCGCAACTCACTTAACTCGTTTTGATATTGTCCAGTCATAACATGCGGACCGATAAAGCTAGAGAGTTGTTCAAACCCTTTACGGATTCGGCAAGTTTTCTAGTCTCTATTGAAAAAGAAATTGGGAAGATTTTAATTTGAGTTTCTTTGTTGGTTACGTCATAATAGGGGGAGGTGCAAGCCCTTTTTGCCACTTTTTCTGCCCCTTTGCTTTAACCGCAAGAAGCGTTGTGCTTCCTTTTTCAAAGGAGAGTAGGCGCAAAAACTCAGAATCTCTAGAGACCTTCACTGGTTTTCTAGCGTTTGTCGTTTGCAAGTTATGAAAAGAACACAAATGAACAATTAAATAATTAACATATCCCTTTGGGGATCCATTGTTTGTTTGGTTGTTTTTAGTTCATAACTTGCTAACCACAAATCCATATTTTTGGCACAAGTGTAAAATAAGTTCAAATTTCTTTTAAAGAAAGTGTTAATGGCAATGTGCCACTTTATCAGAAACGAAATAAAGGTAATTGACCACATTTTCAAAAATAAACTGGGACCAATTAACAGAATGAGTACACTTTTACAAGCAAAGGCAATTACTTTTCATTCCCTTCATAATGACTTAAGTTATGGAACCAACAATTATAAACACTTGGTTAGCTTAAGTGCATTGTTTCAGATCAGCATTAGTGACTATTCACAAAAGAGAAAAATAACTTTGTTGAGCAACGCAGGTTTCTCATAAATGTTGTTGAAACAAAAACTGAATAGGTTTGTGGTTTCAGATAAGTTCTTCCGGAAGTTGTCAAAGTTTTTTCATTATCGGAGTCAACAGTGATTTGTTTGACTTTCAGAAAAAAATGCAAACAATTACCTGCAATTGCTTTTTAATGCGCGTTTCATTCGGATTTAACAGTTTATATTGAGTTTTGTAGTAATAATGTAACTTATGATCGTCAAATTTGGAAACTGCTTACGGAAATCGATTGTGTTGATTATTAAGGTTTTGGAAGTTGATTGTGTTAAAAATCATAAATCTCTGAGCTTTTTCGAAAAACCGTGCCAATTTACATCTCCAAAAAACTTCTACTTTTTCAGACTCTGAACATGTATGTGGTATAATAAAATCGTATTTTTGTGTCGAAGCCATTCCACTTGTTTAATGTAAAGTACGTTATTTTTATTTTGCCGCAACTAATGTTACGCATAAAACACTACTGTCTTTTGCGAATGAATTGCTTTTTCACAACAGAGGAAAGCTTTGCTTAATTTAAGATCCAGGAATGAAGTAAGTGGTGCGAATGAAGATGATGGGGAAATGCACCCGCTGTGTTTTTCAAGAGCAGCATCGCACATGACTCATCAGGTGATTTATGAAAATGTCCCTGTGTTTGCCAGCAAGTATCATGGATGTGCGAACTGAAACAGTGGAACGAAAGTCGAAGGTTTCCTGGTTGATTTGATTCGGTCTCCGTGCCATTGATCGCATTCGATGCATTACGTAATAAAAATCTGTCCTCTTCACACTAGTTCGCGCACTTACAGTGGGCACAAACGTTGTACTAAATGAAATATGTACGCGACGTTATTTGTGTTCAATTTGTTTAGGACGGAGGGAAATGATAAATAAATGTAAGCGTATGACAAAAGATGTTAAAGTAATTGGCAACAGAAAGAGACCTCATAAAATAAAAGTGCGCTAAGATTATTGTTGCTGCTTTAGAGAATAGTGAAATCGCTTCGATTTATTTATTTATTTATGGTGATGCCTTGATGGTCAGACTGCCAGTCGGCGTCACTGCTTAATTATGAAGGAAGGTGTAATTGCTGGTTTCGATTGAACGGTATTGTGGTCAGCCTTACAGTGATGAGTTCGATGTCAAAATAAAAACTTTGCTTTCGGGTTTTCACATGAAACGTTCAATCCACTGGTGTTTTTGGTTGTGAATAAAAATTAAACTTTAGAAATCCTTGCCTTGACGCATATTGTTGAAACCAGTGGCGACGTTTTCATTGCTAAAACAAATAGTTGAATCGCCAATCAACTTTTCTTTAACTACATCTCCTTTGCCGGATTCGCCTTTGTTAGGGCGAATGTTTGTATAACAGGTTACCATGACATAAAACGGTATTCACGGTATTGTGTAAAGATTACAATGTACTGCTAATGTCACCAACGCATTCATTCTTTCCCCTCGCAAAAGGTCATCCATGCTGTTGCCGCATGCCGGGCTTTGACAAAAGTCTGTAAAATATGTGGTTGTACCGATTTTGCTGTGTAGCATTCTACATCAGAGTAGATTTGAGCTTAAGAAAAATTTCCATGTAATCTTTATTCAAGCTCATACAATTAGTCCATTGCAAATTGGATAAGGCAAGACTTTAAAACCGTTTACTATGCTCCACCGTGCCGTTCGAAAGACCCTGGCGAACGCTTTAATCAACATTATTAAAAGTAAATATCTTTGCATCATTGCCTTAATTTCTGCCTGGCATTGCCCCAATAAGAACTTTTTAAACAAACACGCTTCCGACCATTTTACCCTGTGAAACATAGACGTTCCACAAATATCCCTCTTCTTGTAACAGTGTCACCGTTGAGATGTCATTTCTAGAGAAACGCAAGCAGATAAAACTTTGGTGCGTAAAATGGTTTGTTTGCTCAGATTGCTGTTCTCAGTCCAAAATCTCTGGTTCCGGGGTAGTTGCAAGGTTAGTGTCCTCACAGCAGTGGGCACATGCATTCGTAGGATCACGCGCAGTGTTGACGAAGGGGTTGCGATGGTCCGTTTATTTCTACACTTGTTGAATGTAACTGTATTTATGAAAGCAGTTCGTAAAAGGCTCTTGTATGCTTCAAGTGCTTCAAAATGAATTTCAGGCAGCTTTAGATTATATATAATTTTGTGAAGGTCTCCCTTTTTCTCACACTGCAATTTATAGGAATTAAATTGAAAGTAGAATGTTATGTGCGAATTCACTAAAATGTTAAATCAGAGCTTTTTGACGCAGTTTTAAAGCTTTTGTAACGCTTTTTCAAAAGGCGTCTGCGTGGAGAACAAGATTTCAAAACAAGGAATTACTATGACAACGTGGCACCATTATGAAAGGGCTGCTTAACCATTTGCCCAAAACACATTTGAAATTGACAGATTACAAAACCGTTTGAATCGCCCGGCGCATACAACACTCAGCTTTTAAAAAATATTTTCCATCATTTCAAAACGAAACGTGGGCAAACATTTGGAAGGCCGTCACGGTTGACTGAAGTTTCAGGGGTTTCAGAAACCGCACGTAGCTTCGCTCATGCAGACGTAAGACTACAACAGGGGCTTGGTCGCGGCAAAAGCATTGAAAATATCGATATCGTTCTTCAGCTCTTTGTGCTCGTGGAAGAAAGAATTCAGCGACTCTTTCATTCGAAACCTTTGCGCAAATGATGGTTTCTGACGGAAGATTAATTTAAGGCACGGGTTCTCACCCTTTGGCCTGTGAGCCCCGAAGGGTCCATGCATGTGATACAAAGCTTTTACAGGCTTTTCCCAGACATTTCGATTACTAATACGATGATTATTTATTGCAACGTTTTTGAGGGTTTCGTAACCTTCATTAGGATCTAGGTCCGCAAACATAAGAAACGTTGACTTTGGGACATTCAGAGTGCTAACGGTGGCCACAGACGAGCACTCAGGGAATGTAAACTTCGATTGGGGACAAGCAGTTTTAAGACTACAACAAGGCTGAATCAATGTTGTACGCTTGTTGACGCTAACGCAGTAACTTTGATAAAACACACGTATTTATACATTTTTACGTCGTAGTGGTAATGGTTACACGCATGGATGACGCCATCGCGGTTATTGCAACATATTGCTGCGACGACTTCCAAGTAAACTGATTTATGAAATGCATGGTGGAGTGGTGGGTTGCGAAAGACCAGGAATCATTTACCCTCCAGTTTTCCTTGGCTGAAGCTACTGTACTTATCGTGTAAAGTAGCTATGTTCAACCCAATAGGCTTACTGGGCCAAACATCATGTCGCTGTCTTAACCAGGGCCGCATATTTGATGACATATTAATGAGAGCAGCATGTTGAATGACTTACGTAGATTTGAGCAAACCAACTTTAGCTGAAGATAATACACTGAAAGCGTTAGAAACCTAATTGCAATGGCAACAGGCGTGATAAAGTGGCACTGAGGCGACAACCTGCACCAAAAGCGTCAAATTCAAGGTTATCAAAATAAGGAAAGGTTGTCAGTGTGTAGGATACTGTTACTACAGCGAAAACCTAAACTGGGCCGTACAAAACCTTCGCTTGGGCCCCCGATTGGACATAGCTGGTTTGAAGAGAATAGTTCATAGCAGTTTCGTAGTATTTACGTCTGCAATCAGTTTTGAAGATCATCACACTTCTCAATTAAACTTTAACCTTTGCGGAAATCTTGAAGGTAATGTTGGCCGAAAATTTGTGTTTGCCGAATATATCAATAATTAGCGTCTCAGTTCGAAAAAAGAATAAAACGCAGCGCGGTCGGCTGATTCCTCCAAAGCTTCGATTCTCGAAAGGCGTATTGTTGTATTTTCATGCGACATGTTCAATGAGTATCCTAATCAAACATTTAGCGACAATTCTTCATTTCAATCAATATGTTTGACAAACGGATTTCTATTATTTAGAATATAGTTAAGCAACTCATAACTTTGCCAGTTTGGCATTAAGCTGGTAGTTTGTTATTTATTTGTCATTCCTGTGTTAGATGTTGTACCACCATAATAGGCCTGTTTCACTTTAGACAGTTCCTCAGTTCGGGTGTATTTACTTGGAATAACAAGCATCTATATTTACAGCTTCAATACAAACAAATAATTCATATGTTCGGGCTTCTTTCGCGCGAACCTGTGGTAAAACCGGTGAACTGCACCAGGATTTGTTCCTTGCTGGCAACTCTGATAGTGACAACTGTCAATAACTTCACAAACATTCTTACCTGATTGTGACAAGGATGTACTTGAGTGAATTAGCAATAATGTTGCTATTAGCAGCACGAGCTCCTTCGTCTTAAACATTCCAACTGCACACGTTCTTACTGATTCTCATGGAATAATCTGGAAGATGCAATAATGTTCAGTAAATATCCATTGCTAATACTGTTTCCACATGTGCCATCGAAGGATGACAAATTATTTACTAAAAGGTACGTTTCAAACTAAATGTCTCGCAGAATTTTAAAGTAAAGCCAATCTTCTAGATGTCGCTTTGCAAACAATTCTTTTCCTTACGCTACAAATGATTGAGCGTTAATCTAAAAACATCAATCTTTTGCAAAACTGCAAAGTTTGTTTCAGACGTTTTGTGCCATCAGGCAAACCTGAACTGCCCCTCATTGGTATTTGATCAGTTTGTATCATCTACAATCTTAGATATAAGACTGTTCCAACCTTTATGCGTCACAAAGCGTTTGTGAATAATTGTCCACAATCTGACTTCTATATGCGCATATTTTACCAGCAAACATATTCGTCTGGACTTGTCATTTGGTAGAAACGAACGCTCTTTCTCCTTGGGGTAAATCGCTCTTTTGTTTGCATTGAAATAGACCTTGAATTGAAATTGCATGGTTCTAACTGTCATGAAATTTATCACGTGTAAATAGGGCTCGCATAGCTTTGTTTTGTCACGACGACGTAAATGTTTATGACAGAAGGGTCAAGACAAAATTTGAAACCGCAGTGTTTGCGGAGAACGTGAAATCAACCTATCCCTTTCGTCAAAATACCTTTTTACTTGAATATGACTGTAATCTGATTTTACAGCTTCTTCAAAAGATTAATTTGTAATTTTTCCAATAGAGCCCCACCATAAAAAACGCTTGAAATAGAAAGGGAACATTTTTCCCTTTGTTTAGAAACGAAAATGGTGCTAGAATTTATTCTAATTACAGTCTGCACGAGGATCAGCATAATTTATCTTCACAACTCTCACTGACAGGTATTACATTTGCCCATTTTTTCAATGTAGTGAAATATTGTTTGTACGCACTGCTGAAGCGGAGATGAAGCACCCCCTTATTTTCACATAAAATTGCATTTATAGGTCAGTAAATTGTTTAATTCGATATTTAGCTTTGCATGCACAAGAAGTGTCGCCACTGTCCTCCCCACAAAAAAACTCTTTGCACAAATCTAAATATTAGATATCTATTTTTTTTTTGTATGAGAAGCCCTGAAATTGATGAAAACCTGGAGCTGTGAGCCCTTACTGCGTCGGTAATACTATGGAAACGTATAGCAAGGGTTGTGAAATGTCAATCAAGCACTGCAAACCTGAAACTGTGAGACTGGAGCTGTGGTTCCCGTTGCGCAGGGCTGGCAAGTGCATTGGCCATTACAGGCAGCAGAATCATTGTGTTCATCCTAGTGCTGGCGAAAGGCAACATATTCTATTTTGTAGGTATTTAAAGCCTTACATAACACCCCGATATGACACTTTGCAGTAAACGGGTAATGGGTTTTCTTTGTAGAGATTACATTTGGTAATCATTTTAATTCTACACAGTGGAAAGCTAAGGATTAATGAAACACACATGGCGTCGTGCCCCCCACGAAAATAGTGCAACAACGAGTTACAATCATTTCCTCCATCACTCGGAAATATCAGCTGGTTGAGGTCCTGACTGTCTGTCATACCACAGGAGGTTGAAAATTCTTCCTGAGGTGATTTTGCACATGAACTTGCAAGGCTAGGTTGTATTGGATTTGATTGGTAGAAAGTGAGCTGTATTACAGAACGCGCTTTTAGCACATGCTTGACTTGACGTTTTCTTATACAAATCAGGAACACCGTTGAGTATCATTTTGGAATAGGTCTATTGTTGTGAATCCAAACCGGTTTTCAAATATAAGATCAAAGTCTTGTTTGAGTTCAGATCTCAAGTCAGCTTCTGGGAAATACCATTGTCACTGACAATTAAGTTCAACTTAAATACTTCCCTACAAATTTTAAATCATGTGGTAACACCGAAGTACGTTGCAAAACCTTAAGCTATTTCCCACTCTGAAAAAGGGATACCTACCTCAGGACAATGTAATGGATAGCTCTTTTACTTAAATAATAAAAAAAGTAGAAAAACTTTTGCTATCAGGCAGATGCTTGGCAACCACGCGAAGTAAAACAATTAGCATAAATTGTCACCGCCATGTTGCATCACAGCAAATTGCAGTTGAACACACTTCTTTTTTATGATTTTGAGTGTTTATAAACGTCTTTTAACGGTCTCCAAAGTTTAATTCCTTACTTGAATCAACACTCATCATCTCAAATTGCAGATTAACCGAATAATTTGTATTACATTGCAAACGTATTGAAACTTGTAAATTTGAATTTGTGCAATAAAAAATCGCGTGTTTTGAAATTGTGCTACGCAAGAAGTGCCAACATTTACTCCCTTCGAATGTTACGAGTGGTTTGCGGCACGTATCTCCCATTGATTGCCTTGTGGTCACTTGCACAACACGTCGTGCGTGATGGTATTGATTGTGTTTTGATAATATCGTGATACGTAACTGTGCAGATTTTGCCACTGTATAAACCGGAAGGACATTACCCAGCAAATCGTTCGGGAAGAGGTGCAGCTGCAAGCTCATTTCTGCGGAAGAGGCCTTACATTGAGTCTGCTGCAAATGCAGATATACTACAATCACTACACTTGAAAAGAAAGTCTATGCTAACCACCATCACTTTGGGTGTGCGGCAGCCACATTTCGTTAGAGAGTGTGGGACCTCGATCGAAGGAGTAACTTCAAGGTAGATAGGTAGCAGTGGTGGATTAATGGGGGTACTGACCGTGCTGCAGCCAGGGGCCACCACCATGTAGGAGGCCCCCAATTTTTAGGGCGATGCAGGCAATTAACGATATAATCATTAGTATCAAACAGTTCTTCGATCATCTGCGGTATCAGTATCCAGAGGACTTAAGCCACGTCCTTCCAACTAAGCAATAATCTTCCTTGCTTCACCTAGCTAACTTGATGAATTTTGTTTTTTCTTCGTTGTCCCTGTATACTTTCCGTGTCATGGGTAGATCAATTTCTGCAATTTCTGTTGCGAATAACAGGCAGCAGAACAAAAGGTGATAAGGAACTCTTCAAAAATCAGGTGATGGATGGTACAATACTTTGTGTGTGTATCATTGGGCCAACCGCAAATATTTTCGGTGAGTTCATCAACAACCTTTTGCGTAAAAGGAAGCGACGGAAAAAGATTGACAGCATTCTGATTCGATTTGTTTCAAAGCAATGTGGAAACCTCAACTGATAACAACCAATTCTATTTGAGGAACGCTTCCTTAATTAAAAAATCTGCTGTGTTATTCTGGAGCGGTGGTTTTAAACTTGGGGTCGCGACCCAGGCAAGGTTCATTTTGTCATTTTTTTTAGGGGAGCGAGAGCTTCTGACAAAAATATTTATAATTCTATATTTCACAATTTGTATATGGAACCACTTTTTGTTGTAGCCAAAATACGATCACCTGGTAGAAAGTGTGATTATGACCATTACAAGGTTTTGAGTATTATCATGACCATTACAATACTGCTACATTTGACAACACTTGAATAACGTTGTGCTATTGCATTTTATATCCCTGACTGGAAATGTTCGGAAGGGAGCCGTTAGGTTAAAATGGGTTGCAAAATGGCTTGCTGCATGAAAAAGGTTGAAAACCGCTGTTCTAAAATGACGAGACCTTGGACTGGGCAGTTTTAATTTGCCCGTTGCAACTAAGATACGCCTTGTTGCAGAAATTTGTGCAAGTTTAAGAAAACACATAAAATAGGTACAGGCTGCAGTACATATATGGGATAGACAAAAGACGTTAACGCGGAAGATCGATTGTTAAGGGCTGAAGTATCTGAATGACTGCAGCTATTTGAACATATACTGAAGTAAAGGCAATTCGGGAGGATTTTGTGAGTAGCAGAGAAAGTTAGTATCATTGAAGTTTCCACCCAAAGTCTGTCATGTGAATGATAAAGACAGTTTTTAGATTTGTTTTTGGGCTGACACCACTCGTTTTGGGTTAAGTAGTAGTTCTTAACCTGAGTGCAATCGCACCCCTAGGATTCGATGGAGCCGTTTCAGGGGTTCCACAGGGGTCCTCTGAAATACACGTTTTGCAGCCTACGTTTTGGTTATATCTTAACAACTATTTGTCCAACTAGAACACTAATCAGTTTCATGGCTTGAGTTAGCGTAACATTGCTGCCCTTGCTGTAAGTACGTAAAGTAGCAGCATTAGATATCTTGGCTGAAGCATGGCTGAAAGCGCGATTGCAATCACAGAAAACTATGATCTTGACATCCTTTCTGTACCATTAAATCACTTCATTTCTGTGAAGCATCAATTCAGTGATAATGTTGTTTTAAGCGTATCATAACTGCACGTACTGCGTTGCAAAGAGAACGACAATGGGTACAATTATTTCCTTCACCAGCTTATAGCAAGGAAAAAGAAGTAGCCTTATCTAGTAATTGCAAATACTGTAAAATGTGAAGAAAACATCACTATATATGTCAAGCAACCTAATAAATCGTAATTACGTACCATTGTTCAATATTTTCGATTTGTTTTGCTGTTATCAAGGGATAACATTTATCATAGTGTACTTATCTTAATTTGATTAACAGTGATGCTTTGATCGAAAGTGATGTCATGCATCACTCACACATTGCTCGTTTCGCAGACACGCAGTCGTAGAAGAAATAGCTGCCTCAAACTCCTTTCCGAGTTAATCCGGTGCGAGAGAGCGCTCTCAATCATCGCATTTTTATCCAGCTGTATGAAGAAAGAAACGGGCTCTAAGTCCTGCTCTATCCCTTGGAAGTGGGTTGGCTATCCCTGGCAAAGGTGACACGTCGTATTTTTGGTTTGTGTGCAGAACTGTCCACTTTCTGGAAGATCACATCCATCGATAATAAAAACACTTCAAATGGAAAAGCTTTCTTCTCACCTGGCTGTTTGGCCAAGATTGTTATTCTTTATGACCTCAAAGCTCTTGCACGACTTGTAAAGATATTTTGAGTATTATTTATCTGACAGAAAACGTGTCCAGCATGGGTAATGCAGCCGTTTACTTTTGACACTGTAACTGGAGATATAAAGAAATAACACAAAGATGACGTAATTGAGTTTCAGGGAAGCGAGATGCGAAGGCATACCTTCAACACATCAAATATTTATACACTTTGGTGCCATCAAATGGAAGCGTATCCCCGTATCACTAATTTCCCTTGGACGTTTTCCTGTGGCTCGTAATGGCATATCTACGTGTGAGCATGCGATTTCTATATTGGCGGATGTTAAAACACAACGAACAGGCTTCATTGTGAAAATGACATGGGGATTACCTTTTCTGTAACAAAGCCACGAATCTGTATGATTGTCACCAAAGGACGAAAACAGAAAAACAAAAAATGCATTGCTAAGTTAAGTGTTGGCTTAATTTGTTTTAGTAACTTATTTATATTTGTTGTAATTTGTTGCTTGTGATTCCTCACTGTGCAACAAATTGGGATTCGAAGAAGTTTGGGGAATAACGTAGATGTTCGTCGGGTTTGTAAAGTTTAAGAACGACTGAGTTAAATGTTCCAACCGTGGGTGAAAATTAACACATATTGGGTGCGAAAGTTTTGACGTGGCAATTTAGCGGAAAGTGTCCGACCGCATGGCAAAACGGTCTGTTGTGGGATGCAGCCATGTGCACCTCGAAAATACTAGTTGATGTACTTTTCGCTCTAACAAAAAATGTATTTGCAAACAAATCAACAGGGTATTGGTAGTACTGGTAAAAATCAGATTAGAAAATACCAAGATTAAAATCACGCTTACTTCGAGGTACTGTAAGTTATGTATGAAGGTGGTTGAACGTTTGCAAATTCTTAAGTTTGTACATTTATAATTCAGTGCCCTTCAACTGACGATACAATGTTTGTCTACGGTACTTCCAGCGGTTCCGGACGGATTTCTCATTGTGTTGTCATAAGCCTGCTCGCAGTTCACTTAAAAGGCGCATGCGCTGAGATGCTCAGGAACTGCCCTTTGTTGTTACAGAAATCTCAAGGATTTAAGTTATTGTGGACCTGGTGCAACTTTCTGCGATGACATCCCATGTCGAGGCTGTGTTGGTGTCTGGAGTTAGATATTTGACAAAGCTCTAATCTGGCACACGCAGCCAATGCAGTTTTGGGAAAATATACAGCCAAATATTCATCAGCTGCGACAGGTTCAAATTTATATTTTTATTTGGATAAATCCGTTCCTCGTTACATAAACAAGCGTCACAAATGCTATTCCATGTTACCTGAACAAGCATCTCAAAAAATCAGATGCGTCAAATATGCGTGGTTTGTTATATTATGTAAAGTAATGTTACACTGACACAAAAAGGAAAGAAGGGTCAACGATTTTTGCAAACTCCAACCACGTAGTGGAGAAGTTGCAGGACAAACTATTTCTCTAACGCTACAGAAATGAAATATGAAAGTAATCTACTGCAGAAGATTTCTACAAGAGCAACTATCCACAGAGAACGAAATGTGTAACTCCATTTGCAAACACAGTGTCAACCTGACCTCTCGGGACGCAAAATTTCCCGTGCGGCGAATCACTGGAAGCGCCGAAAAGTCCCTAAAATTTCGCACGTATTTTTTCAATGCTGTAAATTTGCTCCCGATAGTCCTCAGGATCGAACCTGCGGAGGCTCTTGCTTGTATTTGCGAGCAACGATTGAACTTTTTAATGCTGTAACAGAAAAAGAAACCAAACAATGAGGCGCTCGGCCAGAAAAATAATTTGTCGGGCGATAAATGCTTACAACAATGGATGATTTCACAACATCTTCCTCTACGGTAGAACGATTGCTTTCCAAAGTTTTATAAGGTCGGCAGCTCGTTTGGCTCTCCAGTGGGTACACCCCAGCAAAAAAATGACCAAAGCCCTTCTATTACACAGAGTTCATCACGACTTTGCGCTGTTCTAAGGTTGTTATCGGGATGGACACGTTTTGCTCGAACCCGACAGACAGCAAGTTAATTGCACGAATAATTTAGGCCTTGATTATGGTAAATATTCGTGTAACATAGAAATTAAATTTGCGTTAAAACAAAGTTCAGCAAATATCCAAAAATAAGGTATTTTAAATAAATGGATAAATTTTAAGACCGATTTAAAAGTAAAGTCCAAATATTACTTTGTTACAATGTTACTTTCATTCCTAAATTATTTCGGGGCTCGTTTTTCATATCTCGGCCCAAACCTGGAAACATAACTTCCAACTTGCACCTTTTCCGACTGGCAGTGTTTTAGGTGTCATGAATGGACCGGAAATCTTTTTCTAGCGATTTTTACATTTTATACCTTATTCACACAAAGACACCCACATGTTGCTTCACACGTGATTCGTTGATTAAATGCCGCATCCAGTAATATATAAAACCGCACTAATGGGAAAAAAAATTAGAAAAACATTCACCCGAAATGTTTGTGGGTCAGCTGGTTTTTGGTGACCAGTGTGAATTCCTTTCGCATCTGATAGCAGTAATGACCAAGCCTGTGTTGCAGCAAGCTGGTCTTCGCCGCAAAGTGTCCGTGACGGTGCAGCATGTGACAAAGATCGACGTTGTTCTGCACATTCTTTGCTGATATCTCTTTTCGTCTGTTACGCTCCACATGCAACACGTCAGTTTTTTTACAACGCCCAAATGGCACTGTAGCACAACATACCTGAGCAAGAACAAATCTCTTGTTCTTAGCCAGAGCGTCAGCAAATTCTTCTGTTGAACGAACTCTCAAAAAAAGTTCCCTTTTTGATTCAGTTACGAAAGTTTAGTACCTTAAAGCAGAAATAGTGTTTGTTGCAATTAAAGCAGGATTCAAGTTTAAGACTTTAGTGCGAGGAACGTCTCTGCTGTAATCTGAAATCAGCGGGTTTTATTAGGTATTTCACTCAGATAAAATTTTTATTAAAATATAAGATGATGCTAGTGCACAAAGCTGACAAGTTAGCATACTTATTTCAACAATCTTAACCAAGCATTAACTGGATAACAAATGACAATGCAAAAGCGGGGACACGGTATGTAAAAATATCTAGGAAGTCCAAAATGAGATTTTGCCACGTTGAAACCGAATCATTTGAACCAAATGTAAATATAGGGATATGGAATGAAATAATAATTATGATATTACATTTGAACGTACTTGAAATTATTCAAACTTTCAGTATTATTTTCCCCTATCAAAAACTATAATGTATATGTGCAGAGATCCTGTGTGAACCTTGCAAGAGTATTATTGTACCACTTGTATGCATTGAACGTTCCTGTGCGTATAACAAGGTTATAATAGAAAATGATTATGGACACGACAGATACTTTTCCGATAGCATCGATGAAATCACTGCATGCATGATAGCAGTGAGGGTTTTCAGGGCATATCTTGAAATACGACTTTGTTTTACCTCAGCAAATACAATCACAGAGCACACCAACACGCTGCAAAAGCAAGTAAATCTTTGGAACAGTGTTTTCGATTTCATTTTGAGGGAACGAGTAAAGAATAGAAAGCAATTACTTAATTTTCAGAAACAAATGTTATCAAAATACTTAGTCTTCGACTGCATATGAAAAACAAAGCTTTTCTCGAAAATTGTTAAATCAGACATTGCGGCAGTAACGACAATGAAGGGTATTTTTACGTTTCGTGATATTCGTTTCGCCACAAACAAGCTTATACATATTTCGACTTGGGAGTCAACAGTAATTTCAGGTCGATTTCTGAGATAAGGTTGTCAAATGTGTACCACTTTATGTAATACACAATATTACTTGCAGCGCAAACATAGTGACCAATATCCTAGGAAAAATGCCCAGAAAAGCAATGCCTTTTTCTAAAGTACGTTCCACTGCTCAAATTGTAAAAATGAGGCAAATGTACGTAGTCAAAAGAAAGTAACAACATGTTTTCTCGTTCACATTTAACCACCCAAAACGCAGTTTGCAAATATGACGTTATTTAAAACCATTTAGAAGTTTCTTTAAAATCTGACACGATAATTTTTGTTGTTGCCCGCAATACAATTATAAAGTATTCTTTGTGAGTGCTCATTTCTAACAATCTTTGCAGGTCTCAAAATTATTTCACGGAACCCTTTCCGCAATGTTTCTTACATTGTTTCTCTCCGCTGTCGCAACTGGTGAATGATGTGTTCTTTATTTTTTGTATTTGAGAACGGGCTAATACCGCAAGTAGCATAAATATGTTTTAAAGACCATGATATTGAAGTTTGAGCCGCGAACGTTTGACTATTTTTGGAAAGTTTCAAAGCCCGAAACGAAGGATTTAATTACAATGTGATGTAGATGGTTTTAATGGATTAGTACTGAACAAACTTGGGTAAGCAATAGTGGGAAATGCGATAAGCATGAGACGAGTTGCAAAATTGATTTGGCAATTTCATGTAGGCCTCTACCACCGTTTGTTGTTTATATTATGGCTGTATTTTTTTAGTGTGTGGTAGCAGATTCACTGATCATTGCAGGTTTTCGTACAATTTTGTAGAAAAACAAGGAATTTCCAACTTATTTTCGATTTGTTTCTGGAATAACCAGATGCTGAATGAAATAAGAAAAGAGAAAGATAATAATATTGCACCGAAAAGCGATTGCTTTGGTTTAATGTTTAACGGTTTTAGTTTGTTTATTTGTTAAGGAACGTGTGTTCACGGTGCCAAGGAATTCATTTGGAAGAAAACGATTGACATTCAGTCATTATCTTTTACTTACAACATTAAAACTTGGCATTAACCCGCTCTAATCATTGATGCTGTATGCCTTGGCTTCCTATTTTGCACCAGACGTTAGTACTTTGCAAAAAATGAACTCAAAGTGTTTTAAAAACCTAACGTGGGAAAAATCTTGTTTTCAATTTTTGTTTGGAATAGATTTTGATTTTAGAGCAACTTGTTAAAATTATTCTCATTTTTCATGGCATTCCATATTTTGATGTGAATTTCCAACCTCTGTTTTGTTGATGAGTTATTTATGACCATTGACCAAATTCGTATTCTGCTAATGGTTTTACAGCGACTGTTTCGTTTAATTTTCGATGAAATAAAATTTTGCAGAACAAGTCCTAGCAACAACATACGGCTTCAGGGCGCACACACAAAAATCTCTTGGCATTGACAAAGCTGTAAGTGAGTTTAACGAAAATGGAACTGCTGTGCCTCAAATAATGATTGTGAGAACAGACGGTTTAGCGAACGGCGGAGGATCTGTGCTGGGATCATCAAATGCAGCAAGGTGAGATGTTGAACCTATAGAATATTGTCAGAAGCATAAGGTTTTACCAAGCGTTTCTTTGTCCATCTTTCATTCAAACAGTTGATTAAACTTCGCTGCTGTCAATTTGTAGTTTGTGCGGCAAAACTGACTTTCTCTGTGATTTGCGGAATTCAAAAGGTTAAAACCAACCATAGAGTTGTCACTATTGAATAGGTGAAAAGGGATAATTGATTTTTTTGTTAAAGGTTGGCTTTGGTTGCTAATTTTTTAATCTAATTTTGAAAAGGACCGTATCACTTCAGACATTTGTGAGATTCTTAAAATCGTCTTCATAAACAATAATTACCATGCATCAATGTACTTTACTTACATTTTTTCGAATACCGTGTTCAATAACAAAATTAACTTCTAAAGCTTGTGCCAATTTTACTTCTACAAAATTACCTTTGTTTCAAACGAATCCTTTTCAAAAAATTATTTGGTAAGTTGCACCATTAAGTTATTCATATATTACAAAAAACAATTATACAAGGCAAGGAATTGTGCCAGTTGCATTGATTCCTTCACTTAAATGCAAACTTCTGACACCTATGGAATCATAGCTTCATTCATCCTGTCCGTGTTAAACGGACTGTTGCATTCAGCCGCCAATGTTTTAACAGCTGTCGATGCAAATTATTTTATTGCAGTGAGACGAATCGTATAGTATATGCGTGAGGAAGAACGTTTCATCGCTCTGGGTGATGTTAAAACCGGCTGGTTGGTACAAAGTGGGGTGCGTCCGTGAGCACGCTCAGCACCAGCAGCCTAACTCTTGTATACCCCACTGCTGAATACAGCTCCCCAGCATGGTCAAGAAGCAGGAATACGAAAGAAGTTGATGTGGATATAAATTCTGCCATAAGGAAAATCTCAGGATGCCTAAAACCAACCCCGACGCAACACTTGCCAGCCCTTTCCGGCACTGCACTAGCATCTTTCCGACTAAATGCCGCTACTTTCCAACTCTCCGTGAGTTACGCGCTCACGGAAAGCAACGACAACCACTTAGTCTGTGTACAAACGAGACCTTGCCTCAGAATGCGAAGGCTGTTTGCGCATTCGACGACCAAACTCACGGCATCTTTATGAGATACGAATCCATCGCACAGTGAGCTCAACATGACTCGAGGAGTGAAACAAGTCAGGGGTCCCACCTTAATTCCTTCCACCACCCAAATTTGGAAACCCCGACATTGGCCTCAGGCGCTCGAGGTGGGCAAAGTTGAACCAGCAGACGCTTCCTGGAATCACTGGACCGATGGACGTTGACGCCGGATCGTTGGTGTCCGTGCAGTTCTGTAGGAGCTCAAACTGCGTAGCACATATTTAGTGGACGATGTGCTTTGTTCCGGATTCCTGGAGTGACTAAACATCTTGCTTTCCCCGCCGGCTGTGTGCGCCTTGTCAGATGAAAATGCTCGTGGGGTTTAATTATACGCGCAGTTTCTGCATAACGATTATTTGTATATGTAATATAGGTCCAAGGACAGCTTATGCGATTTGTGTCAAGAAGATAGAAGGTTTTAGTGTAAATGCAGTTTGAACAGACATTCGTAACAAGCGATGTAAAATTCATTTTCACTTGTGCTTACTTCATTTAGGTGCAAAATTGAAAAAATCTTAACAAAACGTCTATTCACTTTTTGTGTTACGCGTTGAAACAACAACAGAAACAATAGACTCGAAAATAAGCTTTTACAGCCTGGCAAAAGAAAGTAAGTTAAGAAAGTGATGTTTGTCTCCGCAAGACTGGTTGCAGGCAGTGAATTTGCCAACAAATCAGTCGAAGTAATTATGGAAACAATCTTAAGACCTTAAAAGTGAGACCCTGGTAAAATTCTTTTAATTTCACCTCATTTATTTATTCCTTTTGCAGAGCAGCAAATACAACAACAGTGGCTGTTGCTGTTGTAAAAACAGTAAATAGTGACGAATGTAATGAAAATTACTGTTTGAATTCATGCGTCTTGTACTCACACTGCACTGATTAGTTTTTCGCTGATTGTTTTCGCGTTCCATGCAAGCGGTTTAT
>JGI24021J15306_10002563_pt1 | contig 19807 bp, 12 predicted proteins | sample Ectturendosymbi1_FD_15306 | JGI IMG/M metagenome (IMG submission 15306)
TGAAGTTACGCAAGTGTCTTACTTTGTTTTATATATGAGCTCGCCATGTCTTGTGGGCCTTGCGGCTGAAGTCAATAAAACTGTCAAACTGTCAATATGCTGTTGTGGTTGTTGTGCTGAGTAGCATGTGTGTTCAGTGTAGACTAATAGTCTATTTCATGGGTGGCTAACTTGTCTTCGACTGGAATCGACTAGAAAATTTCTTGGTAACTCATGATTGACTGGTCGTTAATAAAGTCACCAATACTTAATGCCAAAGTTGAGTATCACATGTGGAAATTGAAATACAGTGTATCATCGCCGTAGTAAGTGATGCGCAGACAAAAGGCAAAGTGCCTGTTTGTAGCGTGGTGATTCGCCACATAAAGCTGAATTCGTAGCAGCAATATCAGAGTCTACCTACCTAGTCGAGTGGGGAAACTCTATTGCTGTGACGCCAAGGGTCATGGGTTTGACTCCATATTCAGGTGGCTCAGGGCGATGCAGCATTGTGGCTACAAATGGCTCCCAACGTGTAAGTGACTTGAATCCCCCATTGAAGGTCATCTTGAGCTTGTGAAAGTAATGTGGCGTGGTGATTCACCACATACTGTATAACGTTGAATTCGTAGCAGCAATACAGTAGTAGAGTCTACCTAGTTAAGTGGGGAAACTCGGTTGCTGTTATGCCAAGGATTGTGGGTTTGACTCTCTATTCAGCTGGCTCAGGGCGACATAGCATTGTGGCTGCAACAAATGGCTCCCAACATGTTGGTGGCCTGAATCCCCTATTGAAGCTTGTCTTGAGCTTGTGAAAGGGGGAAGTAGTGTGGCATGGTGATTCGCCACATATAACGTTGAATTTGAAGCAGCAATACTAGAGTCAACCTAGTCGAGTGGGGAAACTCTATTGCTGTTATGCCACGGTCAAAGGTTCGACTCTCTGTTCAGGTGGCTCAGCACGACGCAGCATTGTGACTGCAACATGTTATGCCCAAATCAAGATTTCATGCATTAATGGAGAAACATTACAATACCTTCGCAGCATCTGCCATGCGAGCCCATGGTCAGCCATTGTAAGAGGCACCAAAGAATATATGTAACCACCCAATTGATGGATAAATTTTATGTACTTTCTGAAGTATTGATTGAAAAATGTTCATTTTAGGTTTCTTATCAATTCAATGCAAATTCAGGCGTGATCTAACACTAGGTGATCGACCGGATGATGTGATTCACCTGTTGGCCATCCTTGGTCTATTTCAGTGTTTAAGCTACATTTTTTGGTTAGAATTTTGAACATTCTTCTCAAGTTTTGTATAGTCAACCTTTTCTAATAGACTGTTTGAGTTTGTACTTTTTGTTAGCAACATAGTGTTACTCTTATTTTATACTATGATTTACTCTCAGTGTTGCAATATCTATTTCGTTTGTTTTACTAATTGATTGAATGCTGGAGCTATTTTGCCATTAGCTAAACCAGATTGGATGAACTGGTTACATGAAAAGGAGTATATCCTTGGATTAGCAGATGGTCTTTGCTGTATAGCATAAAACCCTAACCCAAATTGTAAACCTGTGTCTGGTTTTCAAAACTTATTAAAAAAGCACTGTAGCCTACATCAAAAGTTTTCTCATAAAAAGAGTCATCTCTATTAGCTGATCCAAAAACAGCAATGCTGATAGCTAAACGAAGTTTTGTAAAACTGCAGTTGATGTAAGTGTAAATGCTCTGAGGTATTTATCAGTGGTATTGAGTTGGCCTATGAATTTGAAGCTGTAGCCCAAGTTACATTTTGTTCAACCTTCATGTTTTATTAAATTTATGAAAAAATTTCCTTACTTCAAAAAATGTGCCTGTGATTGAACCTAAAGCTTTATATTTATTTTGGTTGTAATTATGTACTGGTACCTTTGCACAAGACATTTCTTTTATAGCTTCTCTGCAAGGTTGTGGCTAAAGGTTATTCTAGCTTTGAAAATCAACAATGTCTTCTTCTGTATCAACTACCTCGATCACCACATCTATTCGACATACTAGTCTGACACCTGGAGAAACTGATCTTTGGGAATTATGCTACTATGCTGGCATCATGGTTGATCCACAAGTGTTCAGAATTTTAGTGATCTTTTAAGAATGGACGTTCATCCAAAAGCTATAATTGAAGTATTGAAGGGAACGATTTCAAATTCCAAGTATGCACGAAGTCCAGATCAATCACAAAATGGAGGAACAGTTAAGGAGAAGCCAAGTGCAAGAAAACAGCCAGATATTATAGGTGTTTCTAAAGCACCAAACAAGCATGATAAAATGACTGCCACAGTTTTGAAAAAGCGTTCAGGCAAGCAGGCAGCTCCAAGTGCTTGTAGCTCAGAGACAAAGTCTTCATCAAATGTTCAACCTGCTGCTGATGACAAGCAATCAGTTTCATCCACTAGCACATCATCAAAAACCTCATCATCAAGCAAAACTCGTATGAAAGTTTCCTCTGTTAAAAGTGACACAAATCGAACATAGTTGCCAAATCAATCTTTCATCATTTAAACTTGATTTCTTGGACTGGTGTTGGTTTCATGACTGATCAGACATCAACTCATGCTGACAACAGCATTTGTTAATGCCTGTGAGCTACGAAGCTGGAATTGAATGTTCATTAATTTTTTATCACATTTCATCGTGATGCCATTTTTGAAAACACATTGCAGAAGTTGTGTGTTGTATAGGTGCTATATACCACATGCATGACTACTTGTTCTTTGATATTGTCTATTTTACAGTGGATGCTTTAAAACTGTAGTAATAACAAGCACTTCTATTTGAAGAAGATATATGTAACTTGATTTTAAAGCAGGTTTTTTTGATGCTTGTGACTTTAATGAATTCAGATGTTTTTGTCAAAACCTGTGTTTAGCACAGCTTACTTTTATTGTAGGTTTTGTTTGCATGACTATGTTAGTAATATGACCTGCAATGTAGGTCAAGCAGGTACAATTATGACATGTAGTTTGTGTCAATGATTTGGCTGTAAGTCTATTCTACACAGTGTAGCATTGCTTGTGCCCATGTTGTGCTGCTCAATGCTTGAGAAAAAGTATCTTAAGTATTGGACAGCTGGCCTTTTATTACATAAAAAGTTACTTCTAACAATATTATGTTTTCTTAGGCAATACTTCTGTTGTGGATGGCACCATGCCATAACCTATTTTTGTAGGAAACTGTTGAAACATTTATGCTTTTGTTTCTAATGCATAGTACTTTAGCTTAGCAGAGGTCGTCACTAGTTGTGTCCCATAACTTCCGAAAAAAGGTCGATGCACCTGATTTCCCCTTTTGCTGGGCCATATTCTACACTCAACATGTTGTTAGTCAATGCTACATTTCAGCCAACATGGTATTCATTGCTTTGTCAGATCTATAAGTAAGTTCTCACTCCTTGGTCCTTGCAATGATATTATAAATGGTGTCCATTCAAAAGAGACCTGTACATAACGTGGTCATAACAGACCTGTTCATAACAGACCATGGTCACAACAGACCGTGGTCACAACAGACCGTGGTCACAACAGACCGTGGTCACAACAGACCGTGGTCACAACAGACCGTGGTCACAACATACCATGGTCACAACAGACCATGGTCACAACAAACCATGGTCATAACAGACCCGTTTGTAACAGATCATGTTCACAACATACTACGTTCATAACAGACCTGTTATGAACATGGCCTGTTGTAAATGGCTCTGTTATGAACGGGACTGTTCTGAACGTGATCTGTTATGAACGGGTCTGTTAGGAACAGGTCTGCTGTGAACATAGTCTGTTATGAGTTGTCTGTTAAGAACAGGTCTGTTTTAAAAGGGAACCAGTTTAGATACAAGCAAACATTATGTTATGTAATCTTTCATAATGTGGTTCATTTTCAGATTTTGTCTGCACTGTATTTTTTGGACCATATGGCGCACTTAACACTTTGAGAGCCTGGGCACGATAGATTCGTACTTTGAAATTGGCCTAAAACCAGGAGTTGTCAGTTGCCTTACCAACGCACTTTGCCGATTGTGCTAGAGAGCTGTTCAAGGGCTCAAACGAATCGGACAGTCTTCTAGATTGCACTCTACAAAAATTTTTTGGTTGGGGGTTGCAGATTTTTTGTGAGTGACGACAAAAGCAAAGTAGTTTTTGGGCCATTTTGGCTCATGTTGCCTGGCCTAGGGCCCAACTACTAGGCCAAAGTATTTCGCTGAAGTTTTCATTGGAAACTAGGCTCGAGTCCGAGTCTTTTGAGCCTTGATCAACTTTCTAACGTTTCTGGTTCAAAAGTTATGATTTTAAATAAATAAATTATCTAATTCACCAATTAGTCAAAAATTTTTATTGACTTAGATCATAACTTTTGAACCGAAACCCCAGCAGGTCATCCAAAGTATCAAAAGACTCGGATTGTAGCCTAGTTTCCAGTAAACACTTCAGCGCAATACTACCATCTAACGGTTGGCTCCCAGGGCCAGGTGAATTTGTCCAAGGTAGCCAGAAAGTCCTCCACTTTTGACGTCACTCACAAAAAATCCGCATCCCCCAACCAAAAACTTTTTTTCGAGTGCAAACTACAAGACTTGTCGCGTCTTTTAACACTTCGACCAGGTCTGTAACCCGTACAGGAGCGGAGAAATTCCCGCGCAAAGCCACGTGCAATCCAGCTGTTTTTTTGCGAACCGCTTGAATTAACCCGGATGTCAAAAGTGAACCTCATAACGTGGTACGCCTAATGCCTGGGTGTCAAACTGGTGGCCCACGACCCAAATCAGGCCTGCCATGCCCCAATTCGTGGCCCATGTCCAAAATGGGGTTGTGCTTATATTAGGTCTAACATATTTATGTTATTTATTATGTCATAAGCAAAATTATTAAGGTAAACCAATAGTACCAAATTCTTCAGTTTAAAATCATGAGTTTGTGTAGATTCCATGAGGATTCAAAAATATTCCAACGCATTCGAAGAAAGACTTGAATCTGATTTCAAAAATCTGGAAACTCTTTTGCTATTTTCACTAACCGTTTTTCTCTCAATGCTGAAGAAACTAATTGAATTGCAGAGCAACAGTGTTCTTAAAACTAAATTTGAAAATGTTGACAACAACATTGTTTTATCAATACATTGGACCAACCTACCCCAAATAAATTAATTGGCATCGAAGACCATGACAATGTTCGCAAGTACTTATGTCTGTGATAAACTGTTCTCTTTCATGGACTTTAGCAAGTCTCAATTCCAATCTCAATTCAAGAATGCGCATCTCAACTCAATGTTAAAAGTTGTGACTGCACAATCATTGGTACTAGATATCAATATGCTTACAAATGCCAAAAGATTTCAAGTTTCTTCAAGTCGTAGTACTATCAATAAATAGCAATGAAAATATCGATTGTACCACTTTGTGCAAAATTCCTGGCCTGCGTAAAATCAAACTGCGTACTTGTGGCCCACAGCTCCGAATGAGTTTGACAACCCTGGCCTAATATATGAATCTGGCTGTGCTTTCTCACCTAGAACCAATTTTGTGTGATAAACGGTGCTATTTATTTAATAGCTAGTTACAGTTTAGCTATGAGTGCTGCACATTTTTTATTTTGAATACTGCCATTAGCCACATAACAGTTTTGTCCACTCTCTTAATGGAGGCTTTCATGTGCGTTCAAAATCACAATAATCTTTTGTAAACAGACCATCATGTTACATAATAAACCAACAAAAAAAAAAAATTGCAATGAACAAACAAATCATTCAAAATCAGCACAAAACAGTGAGACAACTGAACAATGTTGGGAGTTATTGTGAAAGAGTTGAATACAGTTTGACTTATCTGGGTTTTGCTACTTTTAATGTGCCATATGTATGAAAATAGAACAGTTAGCATTCAATCAATGATGCTGCGCCTTATCTAGTGCGCCTTTTGGCCTGAAAAATACGGTAGTTTTTCAGGGTTGTAATTAACATCATTTAATATTATCACCAACATACTGAATTTCAAAAAGTAGTACATCTGCAACCTAAGCATACACTTCCTAGAAACACTGGCCAATAGGTGATGTATCGTATAATATAAGTTGCAAAATAAGGGAGGGTCAAAAGCAGTTTATTATCACAAAAGCATCATGCAAACAGTGCATAATCCACAGATCATTTTGTGATATTCATCAATTGGATTTTATGAGTTGAAAATTTTACTGATAGATTGTTTCCTTTAAAAAGTTCTTGTTGAATGTGCGTGTTGGGATTGCTTTCTGCTGACAGTATACTTTGTTACTTTTAGCATTTGCAGATTTTGCTGATTAAAAAGTATGATTGAAATTACCTGCAACGATAGATTGGGGAAGAAGGTTAGAGTGAAGTGCAACGAAGACGACACTATTGGCGATTTAAAGAAGCTGATTGCTGCTCAAACAGGCACACGGGCTGACAAAATAGTTTTAAAAAAGTGGTATACTATTTTTAAAGATCATATAACTCTAGGGGATTATGAAATCCATGATGGAATGAACTTGGAACTGTACTACCAGTAGGAAAACTCAGTATAGTACGACATGGTTATTGCAATTGACAATTTTTTTGGCTGTTATTTACTTTACTGTACAAACCCCAAGTACAAAGGCCGTACATACATTGGTTTCACTGTCAATCCAGAACGAAGGATCAAGCAACACAATGCTGGGAAGCATAAGGTAAGCTTTCATCACTTACATGTTGTTTTGCTTACAAGATTGTCACTCTCCCTGCTGCATGCTGCAGTATATTGGCACTTACTTGTAGCTTAAACCAACTTGGATTTCTGGAAAGACATTTAATTCTTCGATCTTTTCAGTATAAAATTTCTTTCTAGTTTGATTGCATGCAGCTGCAAACCAATCACATGGATGTTAAAACTAAGTTCCAGGTGTTTTTTTGCCAGGGTAATGCTGGATGGCAAGCTGTTTTGTGTGAAATCAACATTTTCTACAACTTATACATCAACTAACTATACATGTGAACTTAAATAGTAACCAAATTTGCTGTAATGACAGCTTTGCTAAACAAAGGAATTCAACTAAACTGTAACACAGAGGCAGTATTAGAAAAGCACACAACTGACACTGGCAAAACAGTGCATCACAATTGTGCAACCAACAAAAACACTACCAATGCACAGGTGAGGCCTGGGGCAAAAGGGGTTGATCGTGCACCACTGAACAGCTGAAGCGTTGACTATTATCACATTCTCCCAGCCCAATAACAAACATAGTATGCTAAACACAACTGAATGCAACAGCATTTTAAGGGATTGTTTGCAGAGATTGACCGATGTATCGGCTGATATTTGGGTTTTACCGATATATCGGTATTGGCCTCAGTAGGTGTTGACGAAACGCTGTTATATTCCTCATGCATCCAGACACCTTGTGCAAGAAAGCACAATGAAGCAAGTCAACAGTTATCTTACAGCAACACTAGAAGATGCGTTATCATAAACAAACAGACAAGATTAACCATGAAGCATGCATTGGCTGTCAGAGCCGAAACAAAAGCATCATCGCGAAGTTTTGCAATGCTTGAAGCTTATTGTCTAAGACTGCGCTATCAGGTACAGGTGTTGTGAACGAATAAACTCTGGTTGTACTGTAGAGGTTTTCGCAGCTCAAAAAGTTTGACTAAAATAACTTAACTCTTTCACGTTTGGTAGGTTTTGAGGATTACACCCCCCCAAAGAAATATCAAAGTGTTAACACTTTAAGAGCTGGTCTATGAATATATCGTACTTGGATTTCGGCCTAAAGACAGCAGTTTTCGGTTGCCTTACGAGCGCCATAGATCCTCCGCCGGTTGCGCTACAGAGCTGTTCAAGTGCTCAAACAGATCGGCCAGTCTTCTCGTCTGCACATTAAAAATAAATTTTTGGTTGGAGGTTGTAGATTTTTTGTGAGTGACGTCACAAGTGAAGTAGTTTTGGGGCCATTTTGGCTCATGTTAAACCTGGCCTAGGGCTCAACCGCTAGGGCAAAGTGTTTCGCTGAAGTTTTTATTGGAAACTAGGCTCGAGTCCGAGTCTTTTGAGCCTTTGATCAACTTTCCAGCGTTTCTGGTTCATAAGTTATGATCTAAAATAAACAAGCTAATTAATTTGGTAATTAGTCAAATGTTTTTATTACTTTAGTAGATCATCACTTTTGAACCCAAAACCCCAGGAAGTCATCGAAGGTATCAAAAGACTCGGATTGTAGCCTAGTTTCCAATAAAAACTTCAGCGAAATGCTACCATCTAACGGTTGGCGCCCAGGGCCAGGTAAAATGGGCCAAGATAGCCTAAAAGTCCTCCACTTATGATGTCACTCACAATAAATCCGCATCTCCCAAGCAAGAGATTTTTTTTTGAGTGCAGACTAGAAGACTTGCCGCGTCTTTTGATCCTTATACTGGGTCTGTAGCACTGACCAAACCGGAGAAATTCCCGCGCACAGCCACGTGCGATCCTGTTGTTTTGGCGCGAGAATTCCCGATTTTGGCTGGACGTGAAAGTGTTAACACCTTCCCTACCATGGTACGATATACTGGTACTTTCTTGCCTACCGGTGTACAAGTTTACTCGTACTTCCAATCCCATGCCAGCAGTTGCCTCCTGAACACGTACTCATGTTTGCAGAGCGGGATGCTAGAGGTTGCTCAAAAGCAAACTCCAAATCACAAGCATAACTTTTATCATTGGTATTCACAGCAAAAGTGACCATGGCCAAAATCACCAAAACTTTCACTGTTGGTAACCTTGGCCAAAAAGGCTCAAAGAACAAAAACTTTCACCATGGGTAACCTTGGCCAAAAGACCAAGCAAAACAAACTCTCACTGTTGTTAACCTTGGCCAAAATTAGCCAAGAAACACAAAAGCTTTCACTGTTGGTAACCTTGGCCAAAAGTGGCCAAGAAAAACCAAAACTTTCACTGTTGGTAACTTTGGCCATTTATGGCCAAGAAAAAACAAAACTTCCANTTCACTGTTGGCAACCTTGTACATAAAGGCTGAGAAAAATGTCAGACATCTATAAAAAAGCAACTTCGCATTTGACTATNAGTAAGCTTTTCTTTGGACATCTGACAATTNTCCCTGGTCGTTTTGGCCAAGTTTACCAATGGTGATAGTTTTGGTCAGTTTGGCNACAATTACTTTTATTGGCCACTTTTGCCATGAATGCCAATATGGAAAGTTTTCCCACAACAGTTGGGTTGGGTTGACACCTTTGGTAAGTCAATAAAATTGAAAGCGACAAGTATTGATATAAGATTTTGTTTGTTTTTTTCAATTTTGTGTTTGGTTACACATAAAACACTGCATCATTGAGAATATGGGTAGGCCAGAAATTCTCAATAAAAAAATGTCATGAAAAAACAGCTGCTTAGAGAACATTCGTAGGTTTGATTTTAGCAAGGAACAAAAATTGCAGTATAGCCAGCTAAATACAACACCAACCAAGATGTAGATGGACCCCTGGAATACTAACGCCAGGTGATTTCAACCCAGTCAGGCGTGGTTTTCCTTTTCATCAATAATAGCATTGAAGTACAAAGTGACTTTATTAGTGCACAAACCACTGAATTGGAGTTATATTTTCAGTGTAGTTTTTTTGTAAATCAACCTCAACTGAAAGAAAGTATTGTTTTTTTATTATTCGAAAACAGGTGAAATTCACATGGGGTTAGTAATCGTGTGACATACCAACAGCATTATTGTTCCAGGGTAATTTTTCAAGCAATGAACATTGCACGAATGTTTTCATTTGTTTCAACTTGTTGCTTGTGTGTGCAAAAAATTTGGCAATGTTGAAACAGTTGATAGGCTACAAATTCGAAAGAGAAATATCTCGTGAAAAGGCAGCTTAGTTGAGAACAATGGTAGTTTATTTTCGAAAGGAACAGAAGACACAGACTCGATCCTAGTTTCCAATGAAAACTTCAGCGAAATACTTTGGCCTAGCAGTTGGGCCCTAGGCCAGGTAAGATGAGCCAAAATGGCCCCAAAACTACTTCACTTATGACGTCACTCACAAAAAATCTGCAATCTCCAACCAAAAAATTTTTTTAGAGTGCAGACTATTAGACTGACCAATCTGTTTGAGCCCTTGAACAGCTCTCTAGTGCGATCGGCGGCGGAGCTACAGTGTTGGTAAGGCAACCAAACACTGCTGGTTTTAGGCCAAAATCTAGGTACGAATATATTGTACGCCGGCTCTCAAAGTGTTAAAAAGTGTAGTTACATGCACAGTGCTTCAGAAAAGTAGCAGTCGTCATATGAAACTAAAATTTGAAGTTGGTGTACAGTACAGGTGCACCTTTTTTGTTCTAAAGTATTTAACACATTTGGTGCATAGGTGTTAAACATAGTCGCATGTGTTGAGTTGTTATCCAATGCCATAAAATAAACCTCAAAAGTGCTGCTTTTGAGACAAAGCTTCACACCCGCAGGGATGAGACACAACCAGTCAGTGCTGCACACAATGTGCTGAAGCCTGAAAGTTGAACGTGTGGTGTTGATTTTGGCACATTGGTGAAGGGAGTCATTTCAGCAACAGTTGCTTAATCGGATTAATGGCACCACAGGTTTTCACACTGTCCAAACTGTGCACTTTACACTGCTTTCAAGTTAACTATGCGATTAAGCGTTTTAAGTTTACAGATGTAAGGTATAGTTCTCGGCCAATGACTGGTTTATGCAAATAATCGGTACGCGATTAACCGGACTATTTTCTTCACATGTGAATGGCTTTGGTTTGGGATTCTAGAATCGTATGCGATAAAGCAGTTTATGTGTTTAACTGGTATGCAATTGTTTGTACTTATGAAACTTCAACTGGTTATTAATGGTGCATTGGTAACTGGCTCAACAAACAAGTTCCCCATTTGATTTCTCTATTTCAACATGCCTTTCTTCTTCTTCTCACTTTATACTTTTTAAAAAACTTTTCTGTCTGTAATGACTTTTCCATGCAAATGCATATACATTGTCCTTTTTCGGAGGGTGAAATTTTAACTGCTTGTGACTTAAAGTAAAGCTACCAAACCGCAAGACAAAATTACTCCAAACATTTTTAACAACAATTAGAGATCGAATGATATGACTTTTTTGAGGCTGATACTGATATCGATATTTGCAAAATTTTCAAATCATGTTTTCTGCTTCATTATCAAAAATGTATTGTATTCTATGTTTTACCTGTTTTCAAAAACTTCAAAAATCAGGATTAATGAGCTAAAATTTTTTCAATTGCAGCAATTTAAATATTTTGCTATGATTTTTAATTAATCTGATTAATGATGATGTATTTATTTCGGCTGNGACACCTGACACGTGCTTCATGGTTAATCNTGTCTGCTTCTTTATGAAAGTGCACTTGCTAGNGTTGCTGCAAGATAACTGTCTTGACTTGGTTTGTTGTGCTATCTTGCTCAAGTTGTCTGGATGTGTGAGGAATATAACAGGATTTGTCAACACCTAATGAGGCTGACGAAATCGGCCGTTGTGGCTGATACCGATATATCAAGGAAACCCAAGTATTGGCCAATATATCGGTCCACTTCTTTAGTGAAGTAGTTATCAGATTACACCATACCTGTGCTTGAGTTGCAACTTATGGCTGGTTTAATCAATTTTTGCTGGCTGACTATGCTTTTCACTAGACATTGTGGCTGCTATGATCATTTATTGCATACACAGACTATGCAGAATATACATATACCACTAAAATATTTAATCTTTTTCACTGTCTTGTTTCCTAAATTTTCCAATTTTTTTTAAGTTGTAAAGATACTTAGTGGTGAAGACCCCCTTAATCATGCCACTTAGTTGGACTAGCGATTTCAATCTGTTCTACAAAATATAGGTACGTAGTAGCATTATTGTCAAAACATCCATACCTAATAAAATGATACATGTTCAATTAGAATTTTTTATTGTTAATTTTGTTGCAATGCTGGATAGTTTTTTTAGTCTCATCAATATCATGCAGTAGTTCGTTAGTAGTTGTTCTAACATCACAATTTTGCATAGGGAGGTGCATGGAAAACTAGTGGAAGAGGACCTTGGAAGATGGTTCTTATTGTTCATGGGTTTCCATCTGATATTGCAGCTTTGAGGGTAAGTATAACCGTTTATTTAATCTCCCTATGGCACTGTGTTGATGGTCATAATTTCATCTGTGGAAGCATGTGTTGTGGTTGCAAACATCAAGTTGTGGCTAATCTGTTTGCCATTTGTAATGATTGAACTGTGTCATCAAACTGCTTGAACTGCAGGAAGAGTGAGCACAGAGAAGTGCTTTGCCACATCACAATTTTGCACTGAATTGGAGTTATATTTTCGATGTCAACTGGAAGACTTGCTGAATCCGTAGAGGGTTTAAACAGCTCTCTAGCTCTAGCGGCTGGCGATTTATGGCTAAAAAAGGGCACGCCAATTTATTGGATCGCGCGGCCGTTAAAGGGTTAAATGTGTCATACAAATCACAAAGCTTCAAAACGGTGTATGATCTTTTTCTTGATTTTTTTTTATTTTGTCACTGATTTCATTGAAATGATTAAAATCAATCAACCCTGACTGGAAATAGCTGAACTTTCATTCAAACATTTTTGCGCTTATGCAATATCCTTTAATGCAAATAACTTCATAACACCAGTACTGGTGAACGAAATGAAATATTTATTGAAATGCCAATACTGAAACTGCTAGTTAAGTAATTTTATTGACACATGGCATACATGCATAAAATGTTAAAAACCTATATATAATGATATACCTGTTTCATGAATCAAAAATATGTTCTATAACTATGTTTACTGTCAACAGCCGTCATATTTGATGGCATTTAAATGCAACTTTGACTTTATGCTGGTCTACATTGTAAACTTGTGGCATTCTACAAGAGTTAGTGGTTTCAGTCCACATGTCATTTTTGTAGTTAAGACATAGAATCTGTTATCTCACGGTTGCTATAATTGATAAAACTTCAAGTGGATTTAACTTGTGTTGTCACAAGAACTCCTTGCCTTCTACGCTTATTCTGTATAGGCGATATGAAAACCTATTAGAAATATGTCATAGACATAACACAAAGCTTTGAAATGACATGATTTTTTTGATTTTTATTGCTTGATTTAAATCACTGCTTTAAATGAAATGATTTAAATTTTAAATCAATCAACCCTGGTTACAAGGGGACCAAAATTCAGTCTGTTCACCATGGGGGCGTTTTATGGGCTTATTCCCCTGAATTAAAATATGAAACACTAGAAATCAGTAGAGTTCTTATCAATCCATATTATGTTCTGTCCTGTAATTTGTAGACAGAGCAGTACCTGCTGCCGTTACCTAGTCCCAGAATAACACCACCTGGTCGTTTTTGATACGTTTGTGGGGTAATAAATGTATTTAAGGCTTGAGTGTAAAGCTTCAGCATTCATTGCTTGGAGTGTTGAACGTGAAGTTAGCTTATATGCATAGTTGTATACATCCAGAAAGCAGACTTCAACTTAATCCATGTATTGTGCGTAGTGATTGCTGTGAAAAAATGTACTATGGCTAGCCCAGGTAGTCTTCTCATATTTTGTACTGCATAGAAGCAAGATAGCTTTGGGCTTATGACCAAAGTTTCACATCTGCGCACCCTGCTGTTCAGACAGCAAGATGGAGTTAATAGTGCAGTTAAAAGACGTTATTTAGCAATCACTGCTGAGCTTGTCCCAAGAAAGTAGTGCTGTTAGTGGATTATGGATGTTGACCATGTTGCATTCACATAAGCTTTAGTCTATATTTGTTAACATTTACAGGCTATTTGAGATAGATGTTATTAATCTAAACATGTGCCATGCACCAGGAAATTAACAAATCTACACATAAAGAAAGGTTTATATCAGTGGCGCATCTAGGGTATGGCAGGCATGGCTCGTGCCATGGGTGCTACTTTAAGAGGGACGCAAGAATTGCTAGGCAAAAATTAAAATTTGTGATTTTCAGTTTCTTGAACCTCTGTTTTGCACCCCATACAACAATTGACTGAAAGCTGCGGTGTCTAATGCATTAAGTCAGGCAAGTTGCCCCAGCCTAAATTTCACAAATATCCTAATATTTATTGAACTAAATCACATTGACTCTATGCGTACCACAGTTTGCTGGAGGGCCCCCTTGGATCTTGAGGCCCTAGGCTTATGCCTACATAGCCTATTGGTAAATCTGGCCCTGTTTGTATTATGGACTTTATGTCTGTTTCAAAATTAAATTAAATTGTGTAAACCTTTAGTTATGTTACTAAGGCAGGATTAGTAAGACTAGAGTGTGACAGAAGTTCACACACCAAATTCCAAACCGCTGCTATCAAAAGCTTTGGCATTTGAACTGTCATTCTTAATGTGTTTGTTGCAGTTCGAATGGGCTTGGCAAAATCCAAAACGATCAAGAAGGCTTAAGCACGTGCCTCCCAAAACTAAAAGGCAATCTGCCTTTTCGTACCAGCTGCATAATCTGTCCCATATGCTATGCCAAACACCTTGGAAAAGGTAATTTTTTTGTACTAGACAACATGTGTAGTTTTTATTGCTTGGGTTTTTCAGAATTAGTTTGATATTTTCAAAGCTTCTGCAAATTGTCTTAACTTGAAAGTTTTATTATGATTTATGCAAAATTTATTCGATGAAGCAATCCCGCCTTGCAACAAGTTCACAACTGTCATGCAAAGTTTTAATAGCCCAGTTTAAACATTTCATTGATATTGCACACAAGTAATGTTCTTGCACATCGCATTCGATTACGTAACTTCACCATCTGTGTATTACTGGGAATGCATGTGGAACATTCTGAAGTTTTCCCCAGGCATAATAATGTTGGCCCTTAGAACCTGTATCTGTTCTGAGTGTCACTTAAATCCGTAACTAAGTGGCGATACAAGTAATCCAGAATGTACAGATCTTATTCTGCACAGTAGCAATTAATACTAGGCTAACCTACATTATACAGCAGCCAGTTGTTAATAGGAAATGCACTTGCAGTTCACAAGCAAACGTTTCACATATTTACTGATGTCAAACAGAATAATAAACTAAATAACTTTTGAAGTGAAAGGCATAGTATCAAAAATCAGAAACTTCGTGTTGAATCGTCCCTTTTGCCGTACGGCAGAACAGAAGCCTGACTTCACCGCTCAAGACCACACACTAGCATAATCCTCAGGATGGGCATAGAAAGGGGGAGAAAAGCCCCCTGGATTTTGAAATTTGATGTTTTCCTATTAAAGTTTAGTAGAAGGATGTTTTTCTCTTAGTTTCGAGTTGGTAAAATGAAACTTCAACACTCTTTCCCCCCCCCCAGGAAAAAAATCTTCTTTGGGACCCCTTGGAAAATCCACTATTGCCCCCCTCGTGGAAAAAAATTCTCTCGATGCGCATGCCCCACAGTATGTCAAAAGATCATTGTTAACAAACGTTGCTATCTAAAAACCTTGTTAGGGAAATAACGCATCACTTTTCAAACATTACTGGCACAAAATCGTACAAATGAAGCAGCCTAAGTTTTCAACTCAGAAAAAATTTCTGCTCTGGTGCACCCATTGCTTTTGTGTACGCTATAGATGTCGCGATTGTACGTCATTAGTTATTTCAGAATTTTCTACTGTACTTTCAGAACAAAACAATTGCAAGAATGTGGTAAACTTGAAGTTGACAATGAGATTTGCTGTTATCGCCACTTTAAAGACACTTAAAAGTACTAACAGAAAATTTGGCGGAAGAAAGTCAACAAGATAAATCAAGGTTAAAAGCTCAGTAAGCGTCAGTTAAAAATAAAGTGGTTGCGAAAACCAGTCGCGCTTAAAGCGTATTTCAAATGCTTAAGTTGCTGAATGCTGATCAGTTGCACATATGGTTGCTTGAAACGAGTTATGATCGAATCACAAAATGTGACCCAGTCTATTCTCATGTATGCAACTGGTGTATTTGAAATTTTGGTTGCTTTGTTGATCTAGAGTTGATATTGTTCCCTGTAGGACTGGTTTCGAGTGATGTCACCTCGAAAATGGAAAAGGCAAACCTTTAAACCGACGTTACTGAAACTTGCAGGTTGTTGAGAGAAACTTCAGGTGTTCCTCGTATTTGCAGACTTCCCCTCACAGTGCGATGGTTGAACCAAGAATATGCAACGGACTTGAATCCAGTCCCTCCCGCCCACATGCCTATTGCTTTCGGACCGGTCACAGCTAAAGTCAAAAAGCACAAGGAAATGACCGGACGAGAGTCAACCCAACAGACGCCACATGAAGGTCCTGAACGTCAATCTGGCCATGATAAAAGTGACTCGGATGAAGAGTGCGTGTCACTTGCGCACCGGCTGCGGATCAAGTTGACGCAACCCTCGACATCGCGCGACTCATCCGCTGAAGAGGAAAGAACATGCAGAATATGTTTTGCAGCTGTTCCACTTGAACAGAGACTGATCTGTCCCCACCAATCGTGTTGCTCTGTGACTCACTTGATCTGCTTGGCTAAGAAATTTTTAAAAAACGAACCGCCTCATCAGCTTTTGCCCGTTGAAGGTCACTGCCCTGCATGCGAAAGGAACCTACTGTGGGGTGATTTGGTTCGTCACAGTCAAGGCTTTCACCAGTACGTTTTCAATGACGTGCCAGTTTGAAAATCGTCTGTTGATCTTTTTGAAGGATATTGTGGTATTCTGTGTTTACAGCTGGTCTTTTTGCTGTGGAATCGTATTTTAAGCAGTTGTAATGTCTTATTGACAATATCACGAATTACGCAAGCATCAAAACAGCGGTGAACCTAATGAATACGGATAACATGATTGGGATCCAAGAAAACAGATTCACAAACGAGGGACCTTGGCACAAGAAGTTTGGGAGTCTCTGCTCGAGATAGTGAACACTTTGTCGGATTTAATGATCTTGCAAATCAATCACAATTCACAATGGGTGTTCCTTATAGTGCTTGACCGGGTGAATGTAATTTTTGCTAGGGTGAACGACAGAAGAGGGTTGAATTAAATTTATGTTCCTATTTTTTTTATATCCCCTGGCAACGTGCATTTATCTGATCTAACCAACACATATCAGCCTTCGTGAATCAAATAGCGAAATTCATGCGAGCAAAAATCACTGTTTTGTTGAAAGTAAATGTAAATCCGTAGGTGAAATCGATCAGAACACGCCAGCTTCGACTTCGCATTTTAAAGAACCATGTTTGAATAGGAAGGTTTGCGTCGAGAATAAGCTCCCTTCAAAAAGTGAAAGTGCGGTAATGGTAATGGATTTTTTCTTCCCAGAAGTGAAGAATCGAGCCATGAGCCATCTGCGCAATGCATGTTTTGCAATGCTGAAATATAGCAACCAGTATTGGACTCCTTCAAAACCACGGAGTATTTACAAAACAAACTAGGCATTCATTGGAACAAATCCTCGTGGATTTTCAAGCAACAGCACGAATATTTGTGCAAAAAGCAAAATTCCCTCCATTCATAAATGACTCTGTTGGTAAAAAGCCTCTTCTCGTTTCCTCTTCAAATAGCGCATGTGCTGGTGAAACGAAAATACATTTTGCGGAGCTGAATCTCTAATGATGGTTAAGATCGTAGCCAATTTGCCACATGGCGGAATGCATGCTGTGGATAAGAGGAAATACCGTTGCGTGATGATCAAAGAACATTCCATGTACCATGATTACCGTCGCATCGGCCATGCATTCACAATAGGGTGAATGCAGGGGTGGAGGAACCGGGGGCCGCATGGGCCCTGACCCCCTCTTATTTCCTGGGGGGCCTGGCATGCCCTTTACTTCAGAATTTTGCTTAAATAAGTTTTGGCAACAATTAATATTGGGTCCATTAAGTAAATCATTGAATGGAAAAAATATGGCAGAACTCTGGCAATATTATTTGTAATTTGGCAGAATTTCGTAAATCTTTTGGCAGAGTACACCGTGCACAATCTGGTCACCCTGCTCGGGCCAACCTAAGATGTAGTGTAGATAGGGGTCGTTGAGGGCTTATGAAACATTGCTTAAACATGCTGACTAAAGTTAATGACATCGTATTACAATGCTTGTGTCATCACAGTTACCAATGTAAACTGCAGAAATTTTCCATAGATTTTTGACGTGCACTTTTGATCCCCCACTTTGAAAAATGTTCCCCCACGATGGGGCAATGAGAATGTGGCAATCGATGGCAGGAGCGGACGAATCCGAAAAAGGTTAAGAAGGCACTGCCATAGTGGAACGAGTGCAGTGCAAACTAAGCCACTACAGTACTACTACGACCACTGAACGAAGCGTTCGAAGCCTGTGTCGTGAGTCATCATCGCGCTAAATCTTTAAAAGGCAGTGTACTGAATTCTTCCGGCCTGAAGCCAACACTGAGACGGAAGCCGCATTTTGCTAAAACTAAGCCAATAACCCAAAATATTTATTGCCTTTCTCTATGAATTAAATTAATTATTTTCGAATGCCCACCTCTGAATAAACAACACAACGTAGATATCATCAAAATCGCGGTAGTGTGCATTTGGTGCGTAAGTGATTTCGCAGTTTGGTGTAAAACTGGTAGGCATGCCGACGGGAACAGTCGCGTTAGTTTGAGCTTGTCGCGGTTAGTTGCTTGATTCCAGTAGCGTAGCCAGCCCAAAATTTGGGAGTTTCAAAATGTTTGGTTTTAGGCGAACAACACTAGTGTATTTTGTTTAGGATACCACCTTTCAAAACGCAAAATGACTATATATGCTAAAAATTTGGGGGGATGGCCTCCTAGGACCCTCTGTCTACGCCTATGGTTGATTTCTTCACAAAAGCAGACAGCAGAAAAGGCGAGGATTACGAAAGGACACTAAATGCGCTATTAATATTTGTCCTTGTTTGAGGAAAAAAACAATTGTAATATGCTTTTCACTTCACTTTCGGCAAGGTTATTGCAGGAATCTACACACCTTGTACCAACACGAGACTTCTTTTGCCATCTAGTAGTGGTTCCAATCCAATAATTTCGGGGCCCAAAGAAAAGATTTTGAGTCGATGCTTTTAACAGAAGTAGGCATTCAGGCTACAAAAAAATCACAATATATATAAACTTATGTAAAAACAAAGGAATATGGCGACAGAAAACGCGCAGGAATAAGTACGAATTGTCTCCAATCAAGGCATTTAATGTTCTGACGAAAATATTGAAAGATTTTGTGTGAATAGGAGCTGACCCTGTAGGCGAAATATATACTCTGTAAGATTCTGGTGTCTGATTCTTTGCTGGGAAAAGATTCCTTTCGATAAACGTAAGAAACATGAAATACGCATCTAACCACAGTCCAGAAGTTCTGCCGCCCCATTATGAAGGGGAAGGTGGGGTACAGTCGACGTTTTTTTGTATTTTCAACCACTGCTACTTTATTTCAAGTCCAAACAAGCTCAAAATTTGTCACACAATAAAGCAGCAACTCTCTATACACAATATCATGCCAAAACATGAAAACAACGCACTTCAGAAAAAAATTACAATAAATTTAAAAAGGGTACTTTTTCTGTCGAATGTGCCCCATGACTGGGGCACACTGAGTTACAGAGGAAGCAATGAAGAAGCAGCATACGCTTGACCATAGGTGTAGGAGCAAGAAAATTTTGGGCGGTGCGAAGGATTTTTATCCAAATTTCCCCAAACTTGCCCGAAAAATAATGCAAAGAAAATTAACTCCAAGATAGAAAAAACGACTGCATTACTTTTCGTGTTGGGCGCATTATTTCAAATCAAAGCACTCAAACCACCATATTTGCCC
>JGI24021J15306_10002567_pt1 | contig 19784 bp, 8 predicted proteins | sample Ectturendosymbi1_FD_15306 | JGI IMG/M metagenome (IMG submission 15306)
TAAATATCACGGCCAAAGCAAACGATACAACTGACATCTTGCAAACGTTTCGATAACTACTGTTATCATCCTCAGTGCATAGCAAAAGAACTGCAGTGATCCTCCAATGCGACATCACACTGAGGATGATAACAGTAGTTATCGAAACGTTTGCAAGATGTCAGTTGTATCGTTTGCTTTGGCCGTGATATTTATTATAATGAATTATCAACTTGCCGAGTTTCAAAGCAAAGGCAGAACTGTTTTCTCAACACCTTAATGTAGTGATGCGCAATCGCTGCAAAACGACAATTTGCAACACCGATATGATGTAGTTCATGTAGCTTTTATAAAACCAGGAAATTTTGGTGATATTTGTGCTACCACTTGCAATAACTTAGCATGTTGTTTGTGATGGTAGCTTGCTGCATAGCCCGTATTTAGCTTAAATACCCAGCAGTGATCATTGTGCTTTACCACTTGCTTAATGGTTGCTTCCGACAACTTTCTGATTGATCAAATGATTCAAAAATAAACACTCCTTTACTTTCCACCAATGTTTGCAATTTAGTTGTTTGACTTAAATGCTTGGCGGGAAATTACAGCACCACTGCGACGCTGTTCAAAACCGTTTCCCGGCCGGTCCAAACTTTCAAGTTCATTCAAACTGTGACAATTTGGAAAAATTAATATGCAAAGGTGCAGTTTTTCATTGAAACAGGGTGACCCAAGAAAAACAGAACCCACAAATCTTTGAATAAAAATTAGAATTTTAATTATTTCTCTTTTCTTTTTCTGGTTGTAGTAGTAGACTTAGTGCATGAAACATTGCACCAATAGTTTTTCCCACCATGTCTTGGTCAACCAAAGAGAAAGCATTTTCCGTGGAGGCCTATTTCGCTAACAATTCATACAAAATAGTGCAAGCAAGTTTTCCGAAAAAGTTTCAGTGTCGTTATGCTCCATCAAAAAGCAGAATTATTGACTGGATTTAGAAATTTAGAGGGTATGGGACTGTGCAAACTCTTAAAATTCAAAAGGTCTGCCCTATACTTATTCTGGTTGGACGGTGAGTCCTAGGACGCGAAGAAATTGATGCTGTGCGGAATTCGGTCGGCCGGAGCAAGTTTGCCTCCAACACCGTGGAGGCCATTTGGAGCGTATTTTGGAAAGAACATGACTTTTATGCGAACAGACTTCAATGACTGAAACTTTGGGGAATGCTTTCACGCAGACTGAAGTTTAAAACCTGCAAAGTGCTTGAAGTTTACTGAATCTTTGTAGGATTTAATAAAAGTTTTATGCGTTCTATTATTTTGGGTTCACCCTGTACATCAAATCAGAATCCCGGTTCCAAGATGTCTTCGCTGACCCTCCACCGCAATCGGTTTTGAGTTACAGTAAAACCAAAAATGTGATTTGTGTCCTTATTCTGACTCCTCTGGGATCGAGAGGGACAATTAAAAAAGGAAGGCAGGAAAATAGTGGCGACAGAAAATTTTTCTTTCCCTGCTCGCACCGCCCCAGCAGCTTATGTCCGCTAACGCAACCGCATTTGTTGTACATCTTCCTGGCCGCAACTGCAGCACAAATAGAATGGAAGTGTTGCATATGACCAGACCAAACGTTTCGTATCCTTTCGTCTTATCGCCCCAAACATTCCCCTTTGAATGATGCATAAACCCAATCTTGCTATGACAATTAAGCTATTCAAAAATTTAAATTTGTTTCAGTTACCCAATACGCATAGCTGTAATTCACTCTATACTTACGGCTATGCAATTGCATGGTGGAAAATGTACGCTACCTTTCAGATACGAAATAAGTGTTTCTACAGTATATCTATAGTAAATGAACAATAGACACGTCGTGTACTCATGTGAAATAGGATTTAGGAACTACTGTACTATCCTGCATTTCAAAGCGTGTGAGGCAATTCCCAATTATAGCTTAATTATGCCATATGCTGATCCCATGCCCTTACTTTTCTGAACAGGCAAAGAAGTAAACTGCGAAAGGAGCTGTGTAGTTGGTTGAAGATATCATGACACCCTTTTCTACGGTAGGTCCTTCTTCAACGTTTGCTAGATGTTGAAACTACGCATGTGTTTAGCACAACAAATGAATTTATGCAAGTATTTTGTAGCAGAATAAATGGGTTTATAGTACTGCTGTCAACCGTCGCATACCAGCTAATTGACTTCAGTACTATCAAAATTGTAAGTTTTATCACAGTACCAGTTCTCTTAGTTTCTGCACCACACTGCACTGCAATCCAGCGCAGTCACACCACAAAGGGGAAGAACAGCAAGAAATTGTATTTGCATATAAGTGACCACAAGCAGCGCTAAAACGCAATAATACAGAAAGCTTTAAGCAACGACTATGTTTCAAGAGAATACGTTTGCAAAAAAGGTCTTCTTAGTGCGCAAAAATTCATTATAAGATCTTATACTTCCACGGGCTGCGCGGCAAGTTACAAGTATAAAATATTTTGGGTTAACTAAACGGAATTGCAATGTAAACCGCTTTTCATTTAACCTTCTTTACAAAAAATTAACTCAATGCAAAACATGCGGTTTGCTGGTGTTCTCGAAGTGTTTGAAGTTATTAAGGGTAAAATGCTATTGAGTTTCTGGAAGGACTTCTGTTGATTTCTGCTGATATGGTTCATCTTTCTCAGCACGTAAATTGTTAGTTGCATTATGCTAAAGCAGCATTAAGGCTGTTGATATTGCTTTTGAGTACTTACAACTGCCACCCAGGTTAAAGATAGGTCGTGTCGCTGTAGCGTGGTTTTATAGATTACGCCGAATCTGTAGGCTGGTTCTGTGAAAAGCTGTTAAATGTTGGCAATTTCATTAAAAATTAAACCAGTTTTTGAACTTTTTATGATTAGTCACTAACTATTTTTTGGTCAAACAACATCTGCGCAAGTTTCAAAGAAAATGTCTATTGCTCAAAATAGTTTAGTGCACAGAGACAAAATATTGTGCAGAGCTTTAGCTGCCTACACGTTGTAAATTTATGATGGTGAGCAAAATTTGGTTTGAAAAATTATGTTTGATCTTTTACTGTAGCTTTTCATTCAAATAATTTGTTGTTAGATGTGTTACCAAAGTATTCACGTAATTATCGTAACTAACCTGAAACAACGTTTATTTTTTAATAAATACAATTTAATCGAAGCAAAACCCAATTTCTGTTATGCACTCACTGAGAACCAGTTTTGAGCAGAACAAAATAATGAACACTGGTTTGTTTCACGTAATATTCAAACCACACTTGAGTTAAATAACAGTCCGTTTTTCGCCATTATGAGAAAGTTTTTTTGTCTGAAAAATGCCTATCATATGTAGTCCACATTTCTAGGACCGACAAGACAAAACAAAAACCAAGCAGTCCCTTTGAAGTGCTTTTACGCAGTAGTGGTGTTAGTGAGTGTGCAGGATGTGCAAGGGTGTGCAAAATGGGGGTGCCATTTTTAGTTTAAGCGCTTTCAAAGATTTCTGAGCTTTTATTTATGATTTTGTTTTTATTATAATCATTACATATTTTTAGTAGAAAACGTAGTTTGGTTTTCTATTTGCGATTATGATTATTGATATGTTTCAACACAGTTGGATTTTAAACTTGAAGATAATAAGCCCCACTAAAATGTTATAATATAAATAGCCTATGATCAAAGAACAAGGGGCTCCAGTCAAAATTGAAGAGGTCCCCAGCCAAGATGTTAAGGGCCTCTAATCAAAGGATAAGCAGGCCCTTTATGCTTTGGCCATGCATAAGGGGGCTCAATATTCTTCAATAAAAAGATACGTGGCCCCCAATGAAAATTTACGAGGTTCAATTTAAGAATACTGAACCCGTTTTTCTACAAATAATTTTTCTAATAATTGCAAAATTTTGCTGCTCGCCTACCATTATTGTTTATAAATGTACTAATTACCCAGTTTACATATCCTTCAAGCAAAATACCATGCACAGAAAGCCATTAGCACAAGTCTGTTTATTCAACACATGTAGTTTTGTGATAATAACTTGTTTTTTTACTGTTGAAAATGTACTGGTTGTAGCCTAACGTCAAGCCAAGATTGAAATCTGCTTAAAATCTGTGAGTCAGTGCTGTAGATTTCATTCATTCCAGTCTGATCATAATATACTGTGTTTGTTTTTTCCTTTCTCAGCTGATTTACTGCAGAAAAGTCATGTTTATCTGTATTTTTTGGCAGTGAAAATCCAAGAATAATACATTCTCAAAAGCTTAAATCAGCCATAGAGTAACTCCATTGTTCAAATACAGTATTTATGTTGGAGAAAATTATAATGTGAACACCAGTGTGCACGAGTATACTTGCATGGTCTGCTGTAAATGTCAGTAGCTGCTAATGTAATGTTGCATAAGTTGCTCTCAGTTTCTTTTTGAATCAGAACTTGATCTTTAAATGTTTATGGTGAGGCTTTCTTCACCTTTTTCAACAACTAAATATTTTCCTCTGCCTTACAGCTACTTGGTTTTCACGGCAGACATTCAGAAATTAATGTTGGTAACATTAGTACATTCTCTTCATGCATTGTTCAAACAAAGGTATAACCGGATGAATGTGCGAAGTTTCTGCGCAAAGTTTAAGTTGCTACTCTACCGTACTAATGTAGTAATACTGTAGTTCAAAGTATTTAGTGATTTTGGAGACTGCAGTAATTTGCAGACTTGATTGGTTGGTTCCCTTTTTTTTGTGCAAGGTGAACGAATGAAGGTGGAGATGCTGCAGTATTTTCTGTCCATTTAAGGAAGTGGTGGGGTGTTATATTTTGCTGTACGTTGTGTGCAATTGTGTTATTTGTGTAGTGGATTATGGTGTCTAAATGGGAAGGATAATGTACAGTATTACCAAAGAAGGTATAGGAGCTGGTGTAAAATTCAGCATCAGGTGTCAGTGTTACCGTAAACACACACCCTTATTGTGAAAACGATGACCTTACAGTATTTCGATCTTTCATTTACGCTAGTGCAGGGCCCCCAAAATGTTCTTCACGGGGCCCCCAAATAGCTAGGACCACCACTGCTTCTACATGACACAAACTTCTTTACCTGTGAAGTAAGCTCGACATGCAATGCTTAAAATGTAAACACAAAAAAAGGGTATTTTTATTTTAGTATCTTGGCGGTCCTTCAAGTTGCCGCATTCCACTAAATCTCTTCAGAAATTTAATCTGAGCCTTAAAAATCTATAGACTTGTGACTAAGAAAAATAAATCGATCAAAACGACATAGCTTTGAGTCACACACTTTTATCAATACGTGTGACAACTCACTACTCCATTGGTTCCCAAAGTGTGGGTCATGCCAAGGCGATCCAAACCTACTGTAGGTTTCATGTTTTCAGCGTTCCTTCTTGTCCTCTTTTCTTCACGTTCTTTCAATCTCTTTCATCATAGAGTGAATTATTGCATCATACACATTTCATCTAGGAGTTTTGACAGCTGCGTGGTAAAAATCACGTGATTTATAAGTTCACAAGTCACGATTAGTTGATTACGGTAATATTTTGGAATAAAGTTGTTAAGCTTACTGTTTTATTGTGTATTGCCTAAGGGTTAATTAAGTTAAGACGTGAAAAGGTTAAAAGCTGTGATTCAATGCTGAATCGGTGAAAATATTGATCTAACAGACATATCAAGTAGGTAAATACATCAAAGGGTCGCAAGATGTTCAGCAAATTCAGATTTGGGTCGCTCTCAAAAAAGTTTGCGAACCGCTGCACTACTCGGACGAAAACGAAATGGTTGATTCGTGCATATAAATTGCAAGATCATGCTTTCTAACCTCTGCAACTTCGATTTGAGCTCGATTGTTCCAAATTGTCATGCAAGACGAAGTGTGAACTTAGTCTTTAGCCTTAGCCATCAGAACTTAACAGGAGATATAAATGAACCACTAGTAGGCGTAAGCGACATGTTTTCGCGTTTGGAACGCTTTTCTGCCGAAAGATCTATTTCACTTGATCTTAGCCCCTACTTTTTGTATAAGATATATCAAATACACGAAAACTTTTTCAGTATTTTAATGGTGGTAATTTTTTATCTAAGCATTGATAACTTTGAAATTTTGACAAAGCCATGCTTGCACCATCATGACAAAATCTGGAAATGCCTTTATCCTTGTGCAGACTGAAGGAAAAAGAGCATGATTACATTTGATTCAGGTAATGTTAGTCTGTTTTCATAATTTTAAGAAGTTAATAGTTGCTACTCTATTTGTTGTTTAAACAGTGTCTTCTTTAAATCCTGTTATGGTCGAACAATTACTCACCGCCTTACTCATCTAATGAATTGATGAAACGTACTCCTTTGAATGCCGGGAGCGGCGTAACGTCGTTTTTAATTTCCTTGTTCGCAACAGCGTTTTTAATTTGCTTGTTCGCAACAGCGTTTTTAATTTGCTTGTTTTCAGTGTTGTAATAAAGTGTGCCATTGTGCAGCTAAGTTGAAGTGGCAGTAGTCAAATTAGTTGTAGTGTGTTCAGCTGTGGACTTTTCTAGCTTGACTTGCGTTGGCCTGGCGTAGGTGTGGAAATTTTGTTTGTTGTTAATTGTGACCCTAGATAGGTTTTTACTAGGATTTATTTGCATTCTTTTCCTTCTACACAGGCGATTTAGCTTTAAACCCGCTGGTGTGATGAAAATTTGTTAAACACGACACTCTCGTAAGGGTACAAGCTGACCTTCCGTCACCCAATTAAATTGCTGATCGTGGATGCTTTCCTGCGATTATTTGCGATGACTTTGTACTGCGTTTCATTTATATACCTAATCGCGTTGTCTTTCTGAAAGTGGTTTGCGTGCTTTAGCTGGTCACGGCAGCCAGCGGAGGCTTATCGAAGTTTGGCCTTTTGAACTCGACAAATACACTATTATAATTTGGTAATGGCTCCATAACTAAAAGATGTATTTGATTTGATTTCGAATTTTTCGTGTCAACCTTTGTACGAACCATTTTCTTTTAATATTTCAAATAAAGGTTTGTGTTGATGTTGAAATTCAAAATTGGCATGAACCCTGTGAAGAAATTACAGTAGGATTAACATTTTTATTGCTGAAAACATTATGTTAGATGCAGTTTTTTAAAACGTAAATTTTACAAACATCTGTAGGAATATAATGAAAATCACGGCCAATGAAAACGATGCAAACGACATGTTGCAAACATTTCGACAACTCCTGTTATCATCAGTGCATTGCACTGATCAGTGCATTGCAATTGTGTTCTTTCGTGCAATGCACTGATGATGATAACAGGAGTTGTCGAAACGTTTGCAATATGTCGTTTGTATCGTTTTCATTGGCCGTGATTTTCATTATAAGGCTATTTAGCACTTCTGCTTTTCGTGTACCAAATTTGTGGGAATGAACTTTAAATGAAATTACACTTTATGTCATTGCAGTGCTTGAATTAGGCAGTGTGAAAAATGAAGCTAGCCTGCTTTGTACATTTCTGAGTGTTAGAGATTATATCACAATGCTTCGCATTTTTCTAGTGGTGGAGCTACAGTGTTTTTACTTCAAACCAAGTTTTAAACCAGACAGCTTTAGGGCACGTTATGTTATGATAAAGCAGTCCTGTGCAATTACGTTCCGCTTAATTTTTGCGATCGTTTACCTGATCTTAACATTCCATTCAGTGCTATAGCTGACTTCTAAAATTAAGCTTTGGTTTACCTCAAAGAACCATCTTTCGATTCCAGCAAAAGTAGTTACACCACACCACATAACTCGAGGCATCTCCCCGTACCAAGCTCACGTCATCACAGGCCAACGAAAATTTTTGTTTACCACCACAACTTTAAGCAAAGAAAGGCTGCCGTTGTATCCAACACCTCAAAGCAATACGTGCTTAGATTTTACAAAATGCTATGATAAGTTTTATTGTGATCATTGTACGCTTTTGAACAAGGCTTTCGCTCAAAATTAATGCTTGTTAGTCACTACAATGAGCTACTAACAGAACCCTTTTCAAGTCATAAAAACACCCATTTTTCTCTGTTGAATAGTTATCCGTGAATGTTTTCTATAAAGTACGACATATTCCAGACAGGCGATTTACAGCTGATTAAAAGCTTTCCTGTCGGCAAATTTTCATGTTGAAAAACTGCCTCGTATAAGAACTGAAAGTCGACAGAGCGTTCGTGAATTCAGTTGTAATCACACTTCAACCAATTATCATAACTGACAACACGCACAGGGTGAAGGCTGCACCAAGGCCGACACGCTGCCACTGCAAAGATTATCAGAGGATTGTTGAAAGTCATAGATCTTAATCCTGTGTTGCTTTGAAACGTCAAAAGTTGTCGTTATGCAAAAATGCAAGAAATTTGTACTCGATTAAAACTTATCTAAACAGAAACAGGTTGTCTATGGCGAGTAATCCTAATGTGAAGTGTTTATCCGAGTAAGACTTGTACTAGATACGAAAATCATTTTCGCATTTGTTATAATTATAACCTTGAAGAAAAGCACAGCTTTTGTTTAACAAAAGTTTACAGTTTTGAAGAAAATGCAGCGACGACATGGCGGATGGGAATAAATGACCATCGAAAAAACAGGAAGCTTTACAGCATTTTGCTGACCTTGTTTGGACGAACAACAAACAGCATATGGACATGACGTTTAGTTTTCGTGCAGCACATTTGAAAAAATATTTTTGCCTTTTTATTTGCGAGGTGTATCTTACATCAACGTGCAAACAATCATATCACGAAATGGCCTAAACTTGCTTTGAGAAATTTTTCAAAGCTCCGGTAGAAACAGCTTTTAAGCCGCTTATGCCACCATGGTTTCGCTTCGAGCGATAACACACGCCCATTAGCCGTCAACATCTGCAAAGCATTGCTACCACAACAAAAAAATTGAAAGGCGTCTCTGGAGGAGTACTAACACAGAGGTAACCGACCGAACCCCCGGGTTGCTTTCTCTAACTCTTACAATGTTGATTACCTGGAATATATACCTGTGCGTGGTTTCGCTTTTTTCACACATTTGCATACCGGAGGTCGGACAGATTTGAATGCTTTTCTACAGGACAGTTCCCATCGAGAATCTTCATTGAAACTTTGTTTTGTTTATAAGTGGAAACCGGCTGAAATCGACACTTTTGTTTTCGAGCTCGCAAACAAGCTTTGCATGCTCAACATAGTCCGAGGAACCCTTTTGATTAAAGTAAAGCACGTGCTCATTTCATGCTTTTGAAGCTAGTTCTGTGCAACCACAGAATATTATTTTTTCTCTGTAGCTTAACGCAGTTTTCAGAAGATGTTTTTCTCTTGGCCCCTTCTCACATAATCTACTTTCTGACAACTTTGTCATTGAGATTTCAATCTTTTCCGCAACATGTCATGCTTCCCATGCAACTATAGCAAGACTTTTGTAATGTTGGTTATTTGATTTGGAGTAGTTTCAAAACTTTCAAAATGTTTTACAGAAATTAAAGATTACTTTTGTACTGTACAATTTTCATTCCTATTATCCTAGATCAGCGGTTCTAAACCTGGGGTTCGCGAATCCCCAGGGGTTCCTGGGAAGATTTCCAGGTGTGCTTGGATGGCAGTTGAGTTTTCATGTATTGCTATTTTTTAATATCCTATACTGGAGGAAAATGCGTGCTGATTAAAAAAACTCCGTATAGATTTGCGTTGTTGTGATGCAACAATGTGAATCCACGGCTTTGCCAGGTAACCTGGGGGTTCGGGTTGATTGTTTTATGACTCGGGGGTACTTAACGGGAAAAAGGTTGAGAACCCCTGTCCTAGATCATAAAATGCATGTTGCAATTTATTCCAAGGGCCCCTCTGCACCCCCTTTCCGACGCCCCTGCTAGCAGTAATGCATCGTGTGAGGGTTAAGAAATCAAAAGTAGAATCCAAGATAACAAAATGAAAATATTGCTGTTGCGTTGTTCCATAATATTACTTCAACATTTTTAACGCCGCTGAAATGCGCTCAGAAGCCTGTACTTTGGAACAGTTAATTTTTGTTAAGATTGTAGCGTAAACGTGTTTGTTCTTCATGCCAGTAGGACTTTTTTAATATCAGTTCAAAGATTTGGAAGAAAATTTTCTCACACTCACAAACGGTTTTTGGTCTAACCTTTTGTGAAATGTTTTTTATGAACTTCTGAATGTATAAACGCCTTTGTGTACCAATTGATTTTTTCTCGTCACTGACACTAGGATGGCCATACTTAAAAGCACTAGTGTTTCTGTATGCTTTCGAGGAATCAGTCGACTTCCCTCTGCTTTCATCTTATTGCGATGATTCAAACTTGCACATATCTCTATTCAAGTATATACTTTCCACGATGGCTGTAAGCAAGGAATCGATCAGCAAATTTCTATTAAAAATTTGCTGATCGATTCCTTGCTTACATCCATCGTGGAAAGTACACACTTGAATAGGATGGCTATATTCCAAACATAAAGCTGCGTTTCACCCTTACTAAACATACAATTTATTAACTCAATAAACTTGAATCGAATGGCCTCAAAGCGTGTCGTTATGTACTTCAGATTATCATGCTACAAATGTTCAAAAGATGTTGAGGGAGTTAAGGTTGAATAAACTTTATCGTTGACATCAGCAGGGTCAAATAGAGTGATCTGTATATATCTCTTGACTTTGTTCCCAAAACCAAGTCAGCGTGACTTGGCGCTTTCCGCGCAGTAAAGAGGATTACAGTTTGTTGGTATCCGGATTGAACTCTTGACTTGCGGCATTCTGCTTCAAAGAAAACCCAGACTTGGAATATCTCAAAGGCACTGGAAACCAATTTTAGCAGAACTTTACAAAACTCACGCTTCAGTGGCAAAGTTGAATTGCTTGGTGGTTGGCTGACCAGATGACTTCCATGGTCTTTCTCTAATCCTATGTGGCACAGTGACAATCTTTGTTTAGATAGATCAGTTCTTTTGCCATTGTGTTTTCACTTATTTGAATTTCCACTGACAATTGGTAATTTCTTTGCATGTTCTTTTGCATTGTTTTTGCTTATTACCCGAGTCATCTGGAACAAGAAATCAATACAATAAATGGAGAGTGGGCACAAGAAGAAGGGAAAGCAACACGTTAAGCTAGACCTTCCCAGGATGCAAAAGTTTGATATTGGCATTTCAAAACAGACTGATCTTAAATAATGGCAAACCATACTGTGATAAAAATCAACAACTCAGGTACTTTCACCAGTTAACATCTGATAGGTGCTTTGCGCATAAATTTCTGACGTACCTGACAAACAAGAGGTATGATAATATCTGTTATCAAAATACAATTTCACTCGTGCATCCAAACCGGCATTTATGGGAAAAGTGCATGATTTCGTGTTGAGCCCACAAACCTCAAAAATAACACCACAAAAAGCTTAGGTGTTTGATAACCGTTTCTTCACAGAGGTTAAAGCATAGTTTAATATTTTTGAGTCTTTTTAATGCCTTAGCCTACAACAGCGTTTAAATACAGCTGGAAAATAACACAAAACATAAATGCCCCAGACTTTTTATGGTTTGAAGTCCTAAGCTGGTCCCAGATAATTAATTGTATTGTTTAACGTATTCACTCCCACACTCAACGCAGTATAGATTCAAGCATGTATGGCAGCAACAACGAACGCACAGATACTTGAAAAAGCACAAAGATGCAGTAGAAATGTAGCGGTAATAGAAAAGCATACGCTTGATAGATATAACACGATTACTTTGCTGATAGGCAAGCAAAGAAACGTGACCCTAGGAAGGAGCATTGGCATAAATGGCGCCACCACGGATGTGATAATATCTAGCACCGTTGTACACTGCCGGCGACGAATTCAAAGCAGACCGATGTATAAAATGCGTTGGGGAGTAGGAAATTGCGAAGCGAGGACCACAGGGGTTATTTAGATTGGGGGCCTAGCGAGGGAAAAGCTTCTTATAATGCAAAGGGTAGAGGTGATAGAAATTCCGACCGCAATATCGTTAAAATTTGCAGATTTTGTGAAGTGACTGTCACACCACGCTGATGTTGCAGGCGAATTTACAGCATTGACGGTCTTGCTAACATGAAACTAATCCCCATTTTTTTAACAAAGTAAAACCCACCTTTCTGCTTCATCGCTTAAGAGTTACAGTAACGGTTTCTACCACGGTGCGCTCCAGATCTGCGATGTACATGAGATAGATTTTATGTGTCACTATTTTTGTAATTGGACGAACATGGTTTTGCTTTCATTGTTCATGTGCTGCTGGAATCTTTTTCTGTTTTGGCCAATTGATTTTATGCCTATTAGAATTTTGTGTTTTGTGGTGCACCTGCCCTATTGGTACTAGTGAAAAAAATGTTTTTATTGTCAAACTAACACCACAAAGCTGCGATCCACAAGATTTTTACGAACACGTCTGATACATTATTGCACCGTGCATGTTCAACACGTGCTGGATAAGTCGGTCACTTTTCATCCGAGTCCTGAATTTCTTCGGAATGCTAATTAAATTGCCTTCAGGCCTACAACAGCACTGAAGCAGTCTGCCGTCTGTATAAGTGTTATTTCGACTGATGTGTTTACTAAACGAAGAACCGGGTTTCTCTGGTATTTGGAAGCTATTTTTTGCTCTGGGCGAATTTTTCTGAGTTTCCGGCTAAACGCTTTTGCGCTGCAGAACAAACTTTTACTGTTGTAATACATACTTGCTAAAAACAAAGAAACTTATTGACACGACTTAATCAATTGCAAAGGCATATGTGAACAAACTGTAATGAAAGAAGGAAAACATTTTGAGAAGTACGAAAATAAACCTGTTTACACTAAAAAACAATCGAGATAAACGTCTAGTTTTCTCTCTTTCTTTCTAACTGATTATTTTTAACTTTCAAATATACAGCACCTTTACCTTCTTTCGGAAAATGTCACTTTTACGCATCAGCAACTGATAGCAACTTACGATTTACACAAAACCAATAATCGAGTAGCATTTACACTGTATTTAAAGCCCCGGTAGTGTTTAGAAGAGGTCGATCACATATCTGTACTCAAGTCGATATGGGTGTATGCAAGGGATCAATCGGCAAAATTTTGAAAGGGAATCGATTTCACGTGAAAGTACGCATCCTCTTTCCTTATTCCAATGTAATTCTATTTGAATCATGACTAAGGATGCGTAATTTTACGTGAAAGGGATTTCCTACCAAAAATTTGCCGATCTATCCCTTGCTTACCCTAGTTTGGAGGGTACTTACTTGAATACTGTGGATTGTTATACAACTGATCTTGCAGATTTGTTTCAACTGGTAAGTAAACGTTTGAAGAAACTTTGTATTTTGCACATCTTTATTAAACTTTCCGGTAATACTGTCGTGGTTCCAGTGTTTTTGATGTATGATTGAAGTATTTTTTCAGCAGATGCTCCTTGAACGTTTTACAAGTCGTGGTGGTTCATAAAAATGTGTAGTAAAACAAACAACTGAAATAGTAGTAAAGGATGGAATTTCATGCAGTGGAATTCCTAACAAATCATTGAAATAAAAATGTAACTGACAAATGCACGACAAATATTTCTTAGATGTCTTCAAGTTTTCTATAAAAGGAGCCTTTACAGTACATTTAAGAAAACCTACTTTTGTTGCTAGAGCCCAAATTAAAAAAATTTTATTAAGAAATATATATCGTTCCGTGCAAATTAAAACATGCAGCAGTTCTCATTCTCAAGGGTTTGAAAGTACATTTTTTTCATAATACTGTAAGCTTAGAGACGTTGCGAATCTAGACCTCTCTTTCGTTGAAAGCTAAAGTATTGCGTGTTTCTCTTTGTAGAATTTTGCTTTTTATTACCTCAACTGAACGTCAATTTCAGGAAATCTGTTAGGCTCACATCGTGTTTTTCAGGTTATCACAATGGCTAATCACTCTGCTTTGTTTTGAAAAAAAGCAAGGTGTGCTTGACCAGAGTTTTCAGTGCAAAATGTACCGAATGAAAGAATGGTCTAAGAAAACGAACCTAAATCTGTTAACTTTGGTAATTGTAAAGATGAAATCTTGCGGATGCGTAAAACTTGTAAAATGGATGAGAAAATTGGGCTCTAAATGTTTTTCCTCAAGCATAACTCAAAATAAAAATAACAAAGTTCTTCTGATTAATTCTCGTAAAATAGCCTACTGTTGCCTCAATAACAAGAGGACAAATCACTGAAAGGCGTGTCAACAAAACTTAACATTTTTATTTTGTCTGAAATAAAGCCTCACTCCCAGAAAGCTTTACACCTTCTGGCAGCTAGATTTGTGAATGTAAAACCTCACAAAGAAACTTGGTTGCTTGATGGATTTACTACGTCTTCGAGTTAAAGTGTTGAAATTGATTGGAGCATGGGACGGTCAGCAAGTCGGATCCTTATGCTCGAATGCTATAGAACCTGTCTCAGAACGCCTAAACTCCCAAAAGGGATTGTGCGAAACTCGTGTAGCCTGAAGGCACGACACACAATGTACAACACATGACACTGCAAAACTTCACTTCATAAAAGCAAGAGAAAACTTGAGCATCTATTCATTAGAAGATTCGCCAGGTACGTGCGAATATTGGAAAAAGAAAGAAAGGTAAGATTAACATGCAGAAATTTTCACGTGACAGTTGTTCATTCTTCCTATACCAAAGCACTGAACATGAAAATGTGTATAACGTTTCTGCAGTGTTAATTGTTGTTGCTGTTATTTACGTGCAAAGTGCAACTTTCTTTACATTTTTTTGGTAGCTATAGTTTATGTCCTGTGAAAAAGGAACAAAACTGAATGATATTAGTCTTAGTTGCATTTGAAAGAAATATTGTTCGCAACTTTTGGAAAGTCAAGGTACAAGTTAATGTAAATTTAACAGAACGAAAGTGATCTAAAAAAATTTCAGTATATTTTCTTTTTTTGCATTACATTCAGTTTATTTGTAATATTTAAGTTTATTTTTCGATACACATTAGAAAGACCATTGTGCTGGCTGCTGACAAAAGTATTTCCAAATGTTGACATGATACACTTGGTTATTGATAATTACCAACAGATTTGCTAAAACAAACCTCCAAAACTACCTTAGTAGAAATAAAAATATCAATCTCTTCCGTTACAACTTTTTTGTTGCAGACAAAAAGTTTTTGAATGAGTTTACAAAAAGACTAGCCAATATTTTTATTAATGTACTGCAATATAAAAAACAGAAGTGTGTACAACATATAAATCTATACCTTACGTAGCAGTTACTTGGTATGAAGAAATAAGATATAAGAATACGGGACTTTCAATAGCAGACTTAATTTCAGATTATTTAATTGAATTACTACTGTCGTAGCAAATCAGTTAATTCGTTTGTGTAAATAAAATCACATCTTTTAACTGGTATTTTTAATTAAATACCGAATAAATTAATTTAAAAAATTGCTCTGCCACTGCAACACAAAATTTATTCAAACAAAGCTGGAATGTAGTCAGTCTACATACCAAAATAAGTGAAAATCAGTGAAGAAAACACGAGGACGAGCTTTGTTTCAATAACATCCTGTATTTCGTAATGAAATTCCTGTTGACCATAAGTTACCAGCTTTCTGTAAAGCTGGAAAAATTTTATTTTCATTTCTAATGAGTGACAAAAAAAGAAAACAACCAAACTACACATAAGTTCTTTCAGTCTTTATTTGCCTTAATTGTACGGCATAGGTTCCCAACCTTTTTTGAAGCTGGCACCGTTTCATAAAAATATAGTGACGTTCGCCCTCCTCTTTCAAAAAAAACGTAGAAATTACAAAAACAGTCAGATTTTGCAGTATCTTTGTTTTTTATATTGTTTACACGCACAATACATATGACCGCTGAGCACACAACAGAAATCACTCAGTCGTACTATTTAACTTTCATATCTTACAGCTCATTAGAAACAAACCTAGTGACTTTTCGTTGTTGCTTCTCTGAAATTAGGCGCTCATACCTTGGCACGCAATTAATAAGAATCACGTGCAAATAGTCCGAGGGGTTCAAATAGCTCCGATAGTTATTTTTCAAATGAATTACAGAGGAAAATCCAGATGGCCACAAATATGTTGTTGCAAAGGGTACTAGAATAGACAGGGCTCTTGTATCCTATATCTGATAATAACTTTGCTTGGTTGAACAAACAGAAACGTTCGGGTTCTGTAGCATCAAACAACAATCTCGCTATACTTGCACCATAATGATTGAAACATCACAATGCGCTTACTGCCGCATAACCGGCCATCTTATGGGTGGCAACCGCAGCGTGAAGCAGAAAGAGCAATGTGCGCCTTTAGCAATTTAAAGTGTTAAACTGGTGATGTTAGCTACATTATTGGGCTGGATAATGTTCTTTTGAATAATAGCACTTGCAAACTTTCATAAATCTCGGTTATTTTGGAAAAAAGTACTTCCAAGACAAGAACTGAAAAACACACAAACTCTCACCCCCAAAAATCTTGTTTCGGACCCCTGGGAGTCCCGGAACCCCCGGTTGGGAACCGCTGTTGCACTAGTTTTAATTTCGTAAAACTTGGATTACAGTAATTTCAAGTTTTACTTCCTTTGTAAAAGCAGCTCCATATGTAGAAATTTGTTAGAGCTTGCTTACTTTTCTGAACTGTATTCAGTTCTTTGACAATCTCCAAGCTGGGATGTAATTCTTAGTATCGAGTCAGAGGTAATTTTGTGCAGCAAAGTTACGCTGTGGCTGGAAGTTTCGTATATTTCTGGGTTATAATACTATTGCATCAGTGACTTTCTGCTACCACTTTGTCAAAGAGCGCTAGTTTCTTAGAAACAGCAGAATCAGTCAAGTGCGGTGCGAGGTATAGATCATCTCCTACTTCAATGAGCTCACAAAGTTTGGTAACTCTACTTTTGTTTTTGTATTATTCAGGGTTTTTTTAAGGCGTTTTAGGGACCCGATTTGGGACCCTAGAATTTCAAATCGGGTTTCTAGAATCAGAGAAAATTATCATCGGGTCCCTAAAATCATAGAAATCGGGTCCCTACAGATCCATACCGAGTACCTAACATTTTCCTTAAAAAAGCCTGTATTATGTGTAAAATTTGTCAAAAGTTTGCCAAAACGACCGACAGCAAAGTTTGCTTGATGCGAAGATGAAATGAGATACAAAATTGAGGTCCTTTTTTCAGTAAAGCTTATAATACGTGCTTAAGTAAAGTTCAGTTGCACTGACCTATTGTCTTCGGCCATGTGTCCAGAATGTCCCACGAAGGAGTGGCGAGGTTAGTCCTGCTGGCTACACCCACGGAAAAATAGTCCAGAGGTCGTCGAAGGTTCAGGTGGCGTGACTGACTACCATACATCTCCAACCTTGCGTGGTCCCGTCTTATACCTTTGTGGAGACAGCAGAACTATCTGAGATTACTGTTGACCGTGAGATATTTTGAGTCCTCCCAGAACTGTTGCTCCCGCGACGCCCCCAAAGAGAAAGCCGGCAGGAAATGAATGAAAATTCAATGACTTGTTAATTTCGACGGATTTGAATTGAAACAAAGAATAAGATCTACTAAGGTAGAATGCGTATTGCTGGAAATCTCCACAGTAAAACAGAAATCTTGTTCAACTGCTAGAAAACTCGACTGACTTGGTTTTTTCACACTTAAGAATATCGGAAAATTTTCTTCAATGTCACAACCACTTGTTTGACTAGAGTACAAAAGAAGGTTGAACCATGTGACAAATATTACTACTGTTTAATCCGCAACTAAATATCGCAAATTCAGTCACCAAACTTACCATTTTTACTGCTGTAACGTATTGAATTCAAGGAAAATGTGCTTTTGGCCAAATGCACATGGTTTTATATGACAAATCGAGCAATATTTCATACCTTCTGACTTTGACTGATGAATTTGGGTTTTGATTTTTATAGGAAAAAATAATTTTGGGGAAAAAAATAGAAAAAAATAATTTTTATAGAAAATAAATAACTGCTTTTTGAGTATTTGTATTGGGCTTTGTTTTATACAGAAAAAAATAGGAAAATTACCTGAATCAGACTGCAGAAGTTAAAAGCATGGCTTTGTTTTACATGAAGCGAAATTACAGTTTTGAAACAAGTGAAGCAATTCTTATTGTTTTCAAAACAGCACACTTTTGCATCAAATTGTACTAGAAATGCTATTAAATATTTCATTCAGCTTCCACTGACAAGGTTTAGTCAAGTTAAACACTTGCAGCTTATCTCAACAACAATGTCCCTAGTGATCATATTTAATTTATTCCTTATGTAGCAGTGTAGACAAAGCAATGACGTTTGGTAGCCTATCTTAAAACTGTTTGGTGAAACTCAAAAATATGTAAGTAAACGTACTTAACTTGCTTTGAATTTCAGCAGATTTTACTGCACAGAACAGCACATAACATTCATATTTGCTGCTAGTAGCTTGTAGCTGATTATTCCTACAGGCTTATTATTATAAAATTTGTGAGATTAACTGCATTTAAATTTGATTTTACGCCCACTGATTTTGTAAATAAAGATAATTTCGTTGCCTACTAGATCCAACTCCTCGAATTTCTTAGACCCTTAAAATTTTTACATTGATCGTTTTGATTAATTGACATAATGTCGTATGTACATTTACAGCAAATATTCGCAAAAAAATCGGGACCAAGCGACATACAATATATCAATTAAGCGGTCATTCCTTTTTCTATAAGATCTCTGTCACTACCCTTTCTCAAAAAAGAACCAACTCTCTTCATATTAATGTTCGTTACTGACTTTTTCATATTTTTTAACAGCAACATGCTTCTCAGGACATCTATTTTCGCAGTGCTGGTGATCACAACAGCAAATGGATTTCTTTACCCACGAGGTAAATCTTTTGTTAGTTTTATCATTTAGCACCAACCGAATAGGGCTGTGCCGATTTGAAATTGCTTTATTTTGTATTTTTGTGAAATGGTGAGCACTTTGTTTAAAACAAGATCAAGCATCCTCAATGAAAACTTGCGATTGTGAAATCGTTCGGTAGCACTGTTTATCAATTCAGAAGATTTGCAACATCATTTGTCTCATCAGAGAAATTTAATGCAATCTAGTGCACTGTCGTTAATTATCTCACAATAATTAGTAATCGCCTGTATGTACGAGATGCTCGCATTCAATTTTATTAAGGAATTTTTGACACTGAAAAACAGACTCTGCAAAAGTATAATCCACCACATTGGCTTTTCTCCTCATTAGATAAATTTATGATACCTCGGTTATACTTCTTAAAATTAGCGCCCGTGGTGAAATCCTGGAAGCGGTCGAAATCTTTTGTCGACAGCTTAATATGAGTTCTTTGCTTCTAAAATTCATTGGCACGAACAATATTAATGTACTGACATGCTTTATGTGGCACACATACTATAGATGTCTAAATTGAAATCCATTTAATCGTGAACATAAATAATTGCTGGTTTACAGGTAACATGACTAACCCAAATGGTGGCAACGACGTTATGAGTGGTCCTGGTCCTATGGATGGCAATAACATGACTGGTCCCATTCCTATGGATGGCAACGACATGACAGGCCCTGGTCCTTTGGATGGCAACGACATGACAGGCCCTGGTCCTTTGGATGGCAACGACATGACTGACCCTGGTCCTATGGGTGGCAATGACATGACTGGTCCTAGTCCTTTGGGTGGCATTGATATGACTGGTCCTGGTCCTATGGGTGGCAATGATATGACTGGTCCTGGTCCTATGGGTGGCAATGACATGACTGGTCCTAGTCCTTTGGGTGGCATTG
>JGI24021J15306_10002570_pt1 | contig 19779 bp, 13 predicted proteins | sample Ectturendosymbi1_FD_15306 | JGI IMG/M metagenome (IMG submission 15306)
ATGTGCGTGAAGAACAAAAATATGTATGCGTGGAGCGAGCAAGCAATAATAAGAGAGATTGCGATGCATGATCTCTATTGTTGCTTGCTGCCATGGTGCGAAGCTTTGCGCACATGCTGCTCGGGATTTCCGATCGCATCAAAATGGTGCTGTGACCAGGATGTGAAGGTCGTGCCGAGTTCAGCTTTCACACAAAAAATGCACGATCGGTGCGGTTCGTTGCAAAAAGGAGGGGATGTTGTTGCAACCTCTCTGTTGGTGTTGCGTTGATTGTGTGATTCACCACAAACGAGATGTGCGTGAAGAACAAAAATATGTATGCATGGAGTGAGCAAGCAATAATAAGAGATTGCGGTGCATGATCTCTATTGTTGCTTGCTGCCACGGTGCGAAGCTTTACGCACATGCCGCTCGGGATTTCCGATCGCATCATCAATTCCACTATCCGTACATCTCTGGTGCAAGGTACTTGAACGTCTCCAAGTGGTGCAGTGTACAACATTTCCGTCGTTGATTTTGCGCGGCTCAGTTTAGGTTTTGGCTGTAGTAAAAGTATCCTGCATACCGACAACCAGTCCTTACTTTGATAATCTTGAATGTGATATTTTTGATGCAGGTGGTTCTCAGTGCCACTTTACCACGTCTGTTACCATTGCAGTTTGGATTCGGACACTTTCAGCATATTAGCTTAAGCTAAATTTAATTTGCTAAGATCAAAGCAAGCCATTCAATCTTCGGCCCTCATTGTCATTCAATGTACGGTCCTGCTTAAGATAGTGACATAATTTTTGGCTCTGTAAGCCATTTGTGGGTTGGACATAGCTGGTCTATCCGTTCATATAGACCAGGCCTCTCCACATTTTTTGGGGGGAGGACCACATAAGATATTGCATAACAGATCGAGGAGCTGACATCCGGCGTAATGTGATTTTTTCGTGATATGTTACATTCTACTAAATCAACACATATTTCGTAAATATATTGCTTTTCATTATTGGCAAAATGTGTTTTGCGGATGGGTGGAATGGCTTCGCAGGTCAGATTTGGCCCGCGGGGCGTAGTTTAGAGAACCCTGATATAGACTATGAAGAGGAGTGGTGACAGCACACACCATTGTCGGAGTACAACACCAACGCTGAACGGTCGTGATTTAACTTCGCACATGAATATCGTATTTTACTGTTGTTCAGTGTTCTTGCGAAAATGGCGACTGAGCGGTTCTTCTGATTTAGAGTTGCAGATATAAAATGCTCGAAGTCATCAGTTTCTACCGTCAGCGGGAGACGCTCATCAATAGCTTCCAGTGTTACAGTGCCGAGACATTTTTTGAAAGATTCTAACGCGGAAACGGTTTCATCGTTCACGACAAAGCGCTTTAACGTCAAGGAGCGGCTAACTTTCTCGGAGTAACGCAGAATCCAGTCTGCGTGGAACACGAACATACAAATGATACGTTCCAATACCTTTGCGTTAAGAGCATAGGTGTAGGAGCAAGCAAATGTTTGGAGGTGCGAAGGATTTTTGCCCGAGGTTTCTCAAACTTGCCCGAAAAGTTGTTGTGCGACTTTTGCCTAAACATTTTCTCCCACAAAGATTATTTAAGACCTTCTTTTGGTGTGACCTCCAGAAAAAGGTCTTAAATTTATTTTTCTGCAAATGTTGGGCGCAATTATTTGAAGTCAAAATATGTTGGGCGCCAATTTTTCCCGGATTTCCAAGGATTTTTCCCGGATTTTTGATAAACCAAACGTTTTGGTAGTGCACTGGCACCCCTTGCACCCTCGCCTCATACACCACTGATTAATGGGTTTTGCAACTCTTTTAAAGGGTTTAACGCGCTCAGGGTCTGGCTGCAACTGGCTGTTGGCAATGCGATTGACAATCAACTTTATGGTAACAGTTGAGCAAAACACCCGTTTTCATTTGGTGGAAGGCTGTTTGTTTCGTTTGCAATGTCGAAAAAGAAACGAAGGTTTTTGTCGTCTTCCTTCTTGGCATATCTCCACAATCTGTTATGTCGTATAAATATGTTTAAATACCTTTATAGTTGATTTCAACAATGAGAGAGTCGATGGTACCTTGAAACGCGGATGGAGAATTTGTGAGTGCGAAAGGCGTTCTTTTATAATGATATAGTTGCCCGTTGGCTCCGAACACAGTATTCCTTCGTTCATCTGGCATATTAGGTCCTTCCTGACGGTATGCGCTCCTCAAGTCGAAGGTAAAAAACATTTGTGCTTCGAGACCTTAGAATCGTGTCGTTGATAAGAGGAAGCGGTTAGGTGTCAGGATAGATGAACTTCTTAACAGTTTGAGGGAAAGCAAGAAACAAGCGTTTTTTTACCGGTTGACTCATCTCTTGCTACAACTAATTGAGCACGTCATTGTGAGGTATTTTTCTCAATGATATCATCTTTAAGGAGTCTCCAGTATTCGTTAGCAACAGACTCTTTGTCTGGTTGGAAGAATCTTTGCGACTCACAACGATTGGTCTAATCCGCTGCTTGTCAACCGGGTGTATCGCACACCCCTGGGTGTACAATAATTTTTCAGGTTGTACCAACTTGATGGGGTGTACAGGGGTGTACCAGATGTGTGCTCATCAAGAACAGTCACATTGTCCCATGTATGTCCTTTGATCCAGCGCTGTATGTTGACTTTTCACATATTTTTAAACCGTATCTATCGGGGTGTGTGCATCAGGGATGTAGTGAGGCGGGATCGCGTGGGAATGGCGTTCCCATACCTTTTCCATGTTTTGCTTTAAAATAAATTTGAAACAGTTTTAATATGGGTAGTTTTTTGGGAGCGTTTCCACACCTTTTTGTTAGCACTACATCCCTGGTGTACATTGTCTTTTCCCGCCTGTTTGTTTGCAATGTTGGTCAAATGGCCATCATATATATTTTTTTCTTCAAATGCAACATTCGGGAGTATGCAGGTATGAAATGTTTGGGAACCATTGCTCTAGCTTGAATTTTTTTAGCTAATGTACAACTATGTTCTTCTCTGCAATGATTATTCTTTTGTAGTAAGACACGTAACAATATTTTCCACATAAGTTTTCAAGCAGTTAGCTGGAGCTAAGCGAGAACTTATACCAAGAGGAAGTGATTAATCTCTATGTTAATTTTACCTTTGCACTTTTTCAGTTAAGATTTTAGACTTATCCTATCTTATAGTTTTGAAAGGTATTGCAGTAACTTGTTGATCCTCAAAGAAAACTGACATGCGCAATTTAGAAAAACTTAGTAGCGAAAGGTAGTTGTAAAAAAGAGCACAGTAACTATGAAAGGAAATACTTCAGTTCAGTGAATCAAGTGAGAGTACGGATGTCAGCAAGTGACATCTTGAGTGCAACGTAGCCCAGTTTTCCGGGAGTAAGGTCGAGATTTAGCAGTGTACAGTTATAAAGAAAGTTATTCAATAGAAAATGACTGGTATTGTTAAGAAGCACAAATGGAGGAACGTTGCCTGCATCGAGTGTGGGTTTTGTCGCACAAATGAAAATGTTGAACCTGTATCCTTTAGGGCAATGCCTATTTTATGCAACCGTATTTGATAACAGTAATTCGGCTCCAGGACATCTCAAAAACGTATGAGGTTACAGCCGTCTATTCGTCAAAATAAGTCAAAGGCAATCTTTGAAGCATCTCCAGAAAGTCGTTGTCGATAGAGGAGAAAGAGCCGTTTCTATGGAGAAAAAAGCCGTTTCCAAACTAAGAAAAATTCCACTAATATGCAATACAACTAAACATACTGTAGATTCCTTCATATTTCAGAAGATTTGTTGAACCAACGTCTTGACAAGCTGAAGAACGCTCAGTTGTTTCGTATTTAGCTCGATAAAAACAATATATATTTCAGAAGAGGTTCAGCTGGTTGTGTGTTGTAGCTTTGCCAATCAGGAAGCAAAAACCATTGTCGAGTTGTGCTGTCTTAACGTTGGGGTTTGCTCAACTGCTCAAGTCATCTTCGCCAAATTGAATCACTTCATTGAAAAACATGATTTTGATTGGATGATGTATGAGGCAGTTGCCACCAACGGAGCAGCAGCCATGCAAAGCACTACTATTGGAGTTGTTCGAAAAATCAAAAACATTTCACTTGACCGTGTTCCAAGCTGTTTTTTTCGGAAAGGTTGCTTTGAAATGACCGAAAAAACGTAAGTCAATTTGGTCATAATGCCATTTTCAGTCATACAAAAATGTCCCAAGATAAAAAATGGCTGAAAGTTTTAAAGTTATTTTTGGGAAAATGACCGAAATGCCTCAGCGGAAATAAACTTAGGTTTCAACTCACTGCGTGATTAATTGCGAATTTGTGGTTATAGGTTAATTTAATAGTATAACCAGAAGTCAGGTCTAGAGATTGTTCTTGAGGATGTCAAAAAATTAAGAAATTCATCCTTTCACATTCAAAGAAGCATCGAACGTTTTCAGAAGTGTGCAAAGACATGATAGCAGACACAATGAGGTTATATTTCATGCTGAAGCACGTTGGGTATCCAAAGGAAAAGTGTTAGAGCGTGTGTTTCAACTGTGNCAAGAGTNGCAGGTTTTCCTTGCTCAACAAGGGTAACCAACATCCACTAATTTTCAAGGCAATTTTTGGCTGTATTTGAATCCGAATTCTCTGTCATTGATCGTGCAGCCATTTGCATACGAGTTTCGCATGTAGCTGTAACAATACAAAAAACGACAGGACACGGCACACGTAACACTAAAATTAATGAAAGTCAATCTTCCTGCTCATCAAGTTTGTACAACACCCAGTGAAATCATCTCATTTATTGTGATTGCTCCCGCTGAATTTCATCCGCCAGTTGTGAAAAATGTGGTTTTAGCCCTGTTTCAAGGGCGTTTTTCATAAGAGGATCAACATCCTTGATTGAGTTTGTTTTTTTCATTTTATTTCAACAACAGCAGAAAATCCTTACTCGCAAAGGAAGGTTGTTGGCATGTGATCAAAAACGTAAATCGCTTATTGGGTGAGATTTTCAGGAATGCTGAGAAGTGATACGCAAATATCTGCTAAGAAAGCGGAATTTACAGTGTAAAAATCGCTTACATTTTACCCTTTTACAGCACTAAATTTTAGTGCATGTCAAGGGTGTACATGTTTTCTAGTAACTTTAAAAGTATGTAGCAATACAAAAAAGGTTGACAACTACTGGTCTAATCTCAGGCGATATGTGTTCGAAGAGCTCAACAGGGACTGAGACTTTCAGTGGTTTTAGTGTCTCCAGATAAGAAAGGCTTTCCTGAGCCTTCAAAATCATGGGCTTCCGCAGAAATCTTTCCAGGGAGTGAGGCTAACGTCGACATTTTGCTTCTTATCAGGTTACTATCGATGCAATGCAAAGGATGTTAACAAAACGCTTTACCCTTTCTACACTACAAAAAAATTCCCCATGTCACAGCAACAGTCACCAAAGGTGCGCTTCGTTTTGGTGCAAAGTATTTTTGTGCTAAGTAGTTTTAGCTTTTGAAGGCAAACATATTCCTCGAAAGCTCAACAGAAAACCAAGAGTCTTCAGTGATTGGTGCTAAGTATTTTTAGTTTTTGAAGGAATTCTTCCAATGACTCGCCGACATTTTGTCTCCACGTGCTAGGTCGGTTTGTGGTACGAAGCATACACTTCATTCGCACGTTTGCTACAGGCATCACCTAACTTCCATGTGGCATCGTCCTACGTCGTGCACTTACTAATATAAGCATNTAACGATGTATCAACCGGATTGACTAGTGCAGCCAACTTACCTGGAGCTGTTACGTTAGCGATTGTCCGTATACCATACGAAAGTACGTTTCCAAACGCCGTCTACAGCATTTGCAGAAGTATCAACTAGTTGTGGCTTCAAACACATATCCATCAGGATAAGATTCTTTGTTACTATGCTAAACGCGATCATCAACAACAGTTGGTGAGTTTTATTAAACTCTGTATATTCTGAAATGCAGAACCAAGCAATATCGTACACCACATCTTCATGGCCACTCGCGACTATAACGACAGACGAAAGCAAATTAAACCAAGGCACCAGCCCTGGAATGTCAAATAACCAACTACCTGTAATTAAGCGCAGGAATTTTATCACAATAGGACTGTACAAAAACGCTATATTCTTCATTCGTGATTTTAGAGAATATCTGCAACAGAATAACGACAGTTCGAGTCGAAGCTTGATTCCTCACAACGTTGTTTCGCTGCTAGAAGATCGGCTGCGATCCGGTAACATTTCCTTTCTAATTGGTCCTGAAAGAAGCGTGGCCGTTGAATGGGTAAGATTGGTTTAGTTACTTTGGCAAGTAGGAGAGATTGGAACTTTGGCGCATTTACTGTACATCATTTTTCTAAAGCAAAGAGGAACCTTTCAATCACAAGCCTCCCATTTGCATTTATGAAATTGAAATTCAAAATTTTTGATGTAACACAAAACTTTGTGAGAAAAGTAAAAATTTAAACAGCTTAAAAATGTGAATGATGGAAATTTTAAATTGACACAATATTCCAAGTTTTTCGACAAATTTGCAAAGGCCGGAGATGCCGTAGCATTACCAGGGACACCGAAAATTCCTTGAAGTTGAGAAAACAATTTAATACAGATACAAAATGTGAAACCTCAAAGACCGTGCTAAATGCCACAATGACCTACAACAACCGAAATGACCTACAACCAAAATGGACTATGATCGTCAATAACCGCATTAGGAAAGACAACACCGTTATAGTGGCTGCTTACAAACCTTTGCACACAACCACCATCGCACAATGGTCTCAGTTAATTAGCTTTCAGCTGTTCAAAAATATCATCTGTAAATCGCTGTAAATATATTGGGTAAGTGCTGTGTTAGCGCAGAAGCGTTGTTCAGTATTGATACCAAATTTCAAGGTGTAGCCCAATGTTAGCATACTATCTGTTTCAGATTCATCCTCTTGTGGTACAGTTGAACGTCACCCAGATTGCTCCTCTAGCCACCAGTCATGCTTTTCTGGATCCAAGAAAGTTCCCAAATCTTGTCCGGATGGTCCCGATTAACAGTTACGAAGTACAAGTAAGTTAATTTTTTAATCCTTTGTTTTTTATTTATTTAACGACAATCTTGATGCAGGCAGTAGCCTGACTGGTGCAATCTCGTCGTGTCACGTCTAGCTTTCAAAATCCAACAACGCAAGAAAAACTCTAAAAAAAACACAAAGAAAATGCAAAAACGAATACACTGTATCACTAGAATCAATGTAGCATTTCACAAACTCACCAACAGTAATAAATACAGCATCTGAAACAGAGGTCGACGCATCAGGCAAACCATATATATATAATTGCAACAGATCGGCATGAACAAAAACTACAAAAATCCAACAGATAAGCACAAATCTCCCATAGACGATGCACAACGTCACGCGGATATTGTCAAAATCAATTACAAGAAAATCATCCACGGCGCAGCAAAAAATAGCGACAGAGATATGTGATGGCTCATCGTCATGCAGGTGAAATAAGAACATAGGCAACAACTCAGCGTTACTCAGACAACCAAAGAACTCAGGTGATTTGTTATCTGTTACAAGATTATACACCCTATTGCAAAGGATCGCTCGTGCGGAATCATTAAGTTTGTAGAAAAAGAAAAGGTGAAGCGCAGTTTCGATATCACCGCAAGCGCAAGTACGATAAGATTTTTTATTGAAATTTGGTGCACTGTGGGCGAGACGAAGCATACAACAAACGGATGTCAAACGAGGATTAACTCCAAAAGGTGGAGGGTATTATGTTTCAACCCTTTTCCTCAGTAAGGCGATGTTGACTGAACATTTACCCAGGAAACGTCATGTGCTGATTACGAGACACAGCCAAGTCCTTTGATTCAAAACATCACAATAACTAATGACAACAAACAATGTAACTTTCGCTGATAGTGCTATCACTGCAGTGAGTAACTTTTAACATCGCCGCTACGCGGGATCTGTGCCTCAGGGCCCCGACAAGGGGGCGGGGGGCAATGCCCCGGGCGGCACTTTTGGTGAAAAGAAGGAATAGCAAATGGTCTTTCATGGTCTTTACCACAGCCTGGTGGTGGGGGGTCTTTTCGACTCGCCCCGGGGCGGCACTTCCCAATGTCGGGGCCCTGCTCTGCCTGATTACTTTTTTGTGGCCTAATTGACAGTAAACATGAGGCTATTTCGCTCAGCAATTGTTTGGGACTGTCATTCATTTATTGTGGCAAAACAAATATTTCAAACCTTGCTTTCCATGACTTGAACCAAAGAATTCAGAAGTCATGCAGACGTGTATTCAAGACATTAGTCTTTGTCATCATGTCTTTTCAGCATCACGGAAGTATCCATAGTATTTTAGTGAAGTATTCATGAGTTTAATCCGTTGAGTGCAAAATGCGGCCCACCGGCACATTTCAGACTTGGCTTTGGGTAGTGGCATTGGGTAAAGAATGTATTTACGACTCATCAGATCCTAGATTACACTTGTGTCTCTTGTGATAAGCGGAATGTAGCTCCCTGAAACGATTCCCAATATGTTCTGCAACCAGTGGCGCAGGGGAAGGTGGGGCACAGTCGTCTTTTTTTATTTATTCAAAAAGTTGAAAAAGTTGAACTTTAAAGTTTCCATGGTGATTTAGTCTCATACCAGCCGTAGTACTAAAATTAATTTTTCCTTGATAGACAGCCGTTGTTACGAGCTACAGGGCAAGTTGTGTTTTTGCTACCCAAAAGTAATTTATAAAATCGTATTTAGATTTGGGTTTTGCCCACGTTAATCAGCATCTTCTGTTCTGAGTTTTTGTGACGTTGTAGTCAGGGCAGAGCAACATTATTTGAATATGCCAGATTTTAAATTCTTTTTAAGTTGAGCTGGTGTTTCTTCATTTTATTTTTTAGGTATGCATGGGGCACATCTGACAGAAAAAAATGGGGCAAACTCGACACCTTTCCACTAGGTCAGTCTAAACGAGGTAAATCTTGAGATCTTGAGAGGTGATATTGGAATGCAGTACAGAATAATTCTATTCTCTGGGCATTTTTAGGTTTATTGTGTGCCTAGAGGCACATTATATTTGTTTGGTAAAGCAGGAATTTCAGCATTCTGCATTGGTTTCATTTAATGTTTGGTAATAATACAAATTTGTTTTAACATGCAGTGATAGTGGGTAATTAGAATGTGAAAAAAGTGGAGAGGCAGTCAGCAAGTGCCTATTTTACATGGGATATTACGTGAACATTATGAAATGCATTATTAACCGGTCAAGTATGCCCCATGCTTATGTCGAATGTGCCAGGTCATGGGGCACATTCGACAGAAAAAATACCTTGTGAAATTGATTTTAAAATTTTTTCTGAAGGGCGTTGTTTTGATGTTTTGCCATGATGTTGTGTATATAGAGTTGCTTTATTGTGTGACAAATTTCGAGCTTGTTTCGACTTGAAATAAAGTAGCTATGGTTGAAAATCCAAAAAAGTCTCGACTGTACCCCACTTTCCCCTACGCAAAAAATTTTCATAGGGGGGGTTCATTCAGTAGAAAATGGTGGTCTTTTGTATTTGTTGTGCGTTGTTTGTGACGTCACAATTTGTCGTCATATTCATGTTTTCCAAACCAACGTTTTGGCGAAGTTTGCGCTGATCAGCCATAGCAGACAAAATAAAGACAATTGTTTTGGATAAAGTGAACTGTTGCGGAATACAATCTTAAACATGCGTAGTGGGCCAAAGGTCTGCAAAAAGTGGTGAGATGGTTTCTGGATGCAGACAATCATCCAGATTCCCACCAAAACCTAATTACAGTATTACTTTTTGGCCCATTTACAATGTTACTTGAAATTTGCATGCAAATTTATTCCGTGGTATTTGGATTAAGTTTCACTCTGCTCCAAACCGTTGTATTTTAGTTTAAAAGTGGCAAATATTTTAGAGTCAGTTTAAAGTTTTGTGTACATCAACGGAAATAAATGAATCACACCTTCGTCTTCCTGCATAAATCTGCTTTTATATTATAAAAAAAAATGATATAATAAAAAAATGATGTAAAAAATGATGGAGCTGATCAATTCGCCAGTGCAACTGCTTTGAAACTTTTGCATGACACAATACATAAATATTGAACCGTACTGTATCAGCAAATAGTGTTATTAGTGGTGCAAACTAATCGGCAGATATTGGTGATTTTATAGCAAAAGTGATTAAAATTTCAAATGTGCTGAAAAGGATAATAACAACTATACATCTATCAATNACGCCAGTGGCATCAGCGATATTGTTGAATTTACGATATTGTGATGCTCTGGCACTTGAATGATACGTANGATGGACATGAGCAACATGATGATATCAATCATATGTGATGCGCTGTTTCACATTTGCTTAAAAGTATTTTGGGCGCCAGCGAGACCTAACCCATTGCCGTCGTCGCTTGAGCCAGTTCTTTCATTCTACTGCTTGGCCACACTATAGATCTCGGTATTGAGCTGTCACTCTTGGCCGCACTAGATCTCAGGTGTTGAGCAGCCATTCAATTGTCTCACCATCCAGAGTGGTCAGGCCGTGCAGTCCATGAGGAGGTTGACGGATTGGACATCGGAGGACAACATGGTCTACGGTTTGTTCTTCTACGCCACACTCACAGACTGCAAAGGGAGTCACACCCTATTTGTGCAAGCAAGAGGGAAACATCCGACGCCGGGGCGGAGGCGGTTAAGCCCAACTCAGGATGTTCTCGGAAGGTCATTCCAGGAAGGCGGTGCGGGTGTCGGAGATGAAAGTACGGAGTCTCGCAGTGTTGTCCAACAACTCCGCATTTCATCGGTGATCCGCCCAGAGCACCGCACTTTTGATGTTATCAGATGAACTGATGAGTTGTTGTGTGGCAGGCACAAATGGATGTCCAGATTTGAGACGCCTCGCATTCACACTCGGTGGACACGTGAGCGTGGAATAGAATTGATGTCCAGGATCCATGGTACGGCATGTTAAAACCAGGGATGTAGTACTAACAAAAAAGGTATGGGAATGCACCCCAAAAATAGCCATTTTGAAACAGCTTCAAACTCGTTTTAAAGGAAAACGTGGAAAAGGTGTAGGAACGCCGTTTCCACACGTTCCCGGCCCACTATATCCCTTCTTAGAACTAATGGCTTTCTGCTCGATAATGCTGATCGTGTTTGCGGTGAGCCCCTCGGTGTTCATCTAGAGAGTATGCTGGGTCTTGGGTCATCTTCGGCAGCAGAGATGCTACCGCACCTTGGACAGGGCGTTTGCCTACTCAGCCCACGGCTGAACACGTCTAGCCCGGGTGGCAGTGGCTACTCTCGAAGTGACAGGTTTATTAAGCATATCAATAAATGCCGCAACGGGAAGGGTCACGTGAAGGCACCTGTCATCCTCACCTATTGTGTAAGTCAACCACGTAAAGCAGGCACTAACTGCTGAATGAAAATCATTTAAACTGTATTAAACTGGGGCTGCTCCTTGCCAAGCGTTTTGCTGGACTGCCCTGAACGACTCAACGACACAACGCTCGGGTATTCCGTAAATTCTATTCATCTTATCTAACAGGCCATCGTCGCACTTGCGGAATATTTTCGTTACGCAAATATATCAATTTTGACGTCATATGACTTTTACGGACTTTCTGTGACGGATCTTTTCAGACGTGGTTCTTACAACTCAAAGAAGTATGGTATCCGAACAATAAAAATGCTTCAGGTGAGTGAGTGTTTCCCCACTTCACTTGTTTCTATTGCATGCGAACTTAATTTTCGCTTTTTCGCATCAGCGATTTTCATTATTAGTCCTTCGAATTTCTTCAAGCAAATATTCCCATCTTTTTCAAAAGATAGAGACGATCAAATATCTCGTAAAAACCATCAATTGCTGTGATTTTCTTAATGTTGGTAAATACACAAGGTTGCTTCAGTATTATTCACACAGAAATATGTTTGTGTCCTTGGTTGTTTTTGAATAAACTACATCTTATATTTGTTGAAAAATCAGTTAAATAAGTAAACGTTTTGAGAAATACATGCGAAATTTGTTTTTTTTAATGGTGTATATTTTTCATAATTCAAAAAAGTGTTTTTGGCCGAGCAGAATGCCCACGAAGACTGGTCGACTTGTTTGAGACCATTACTGCACACAGCTTTGCAACTCTGATAAACATGGTCAGGGGAAAAATCTCACGGCGTATCTTGTTTGTTTTCTGTAACAAATGATTGCTCTGTATTTATACAGATTTAATATAGTGATGAAAATACTGTAATGAATGCAGGTTCCCCTCAACAAAACAGAGCTTCGAAGCACCTTTAAAGAAATAAACAAGAACCTGCCTCATATGATTGTATTGGGGATTGATCGCATGACCGGTCATGAAATACTCACTGAAGCGTATCGACATAATCTGACGATATCTCATGGATGGATGTGGATCAATATGGCTGAAGGAACAACACTGCCAATGGAAAAAGCTTTGGTTGATGGCAACTCAGTTCAATTTCGTGGTTAGTAAATTTTGTTAGATCATTTCGTTTTTGTTTCCTATTTCTGGTGTGCAGACATTTATTTGCTTTTTTGATGCTGAAGATGCTTTGCCTATTGAAGAAACAGAAAAAGAAGGGTCAAAATATCAGGTATAGAAAAACGTTTTCACAAACGTGCTTTTGAACGTTTCGTTCGGGTAATTTAGTTTGTGAAACTTGCAAGATCCGCTGCAAGTTTTCCGTGAAACATTTTGATCATAATAGGCTAGAGAGGCATAAGGCAAAAACACTTGATATTTTATAAAGCAGGGAGTAGCTTACATTATTTTTTAACAACTGGTTTAGTTTATATCTTTACAGCACACAAAGGAACAACGGAACGAAGTTTAGAGTACTGGGTCCTGGAGTTCAATTCAGGCGTGTAGGAAGTAGGAACCAAATGTAGAGGGTCTTCGGCAGTTGTGAGGAACGTGTTATAATTTGCGATTTCACAGAGATCTCTGCTAAAGATCTGCGTCAACCTAGTTGGTGCAGAAGAGCGGCTAAGTCACCCAGCTAAGCGGCCTGACATCTTGAGGTTGCCAAGCCGATGCAAGGCGAAGCAAAGGCTCTCACCACATTGTCCGTTAATAACTTTCCGGTAGCACTCTAAGTTGGATTGCCTGCTTTGATTATGTCACTAGTGTAGCTAGCCAAAAATTCGGGGAATACTTTGACTTTAAGCGAACAACAGTATATTTTGAGACATTGCCTCATAAAGCACAAAATGACAAGATATGCTAGAAACAGGGGCGGCCTTAAGCCGATGCAACCGATGCAGCTGCATTGGGCCCCGCGCCTCTGGAACCCCGTGCCATGGTGTTTGGGTAGATAATTAATTTTCGTTAGATACACCTTGCACTTGAGAATCCAGTAGAAATGCCATACAAATTTCATTGTATAGAACGCTTTCGTCAGAACTAGCGAATTTCCTCTCGAACGCTAGCAAACGTGCTCAATTCTCGTGTTAGTGCTTTACTGTATATCTGCGCTCTACCACGATCGTAACACTGTTGACTGAACACGATGACATCATAAAACCATTGCTCAGAAAGGCCCCGCGCCTGCTAGGGCCGGCCCTGGCTAGAAATTTGGAGGGGTCATGGCCCTCTCGTCCGTTTGGCTACGCCTATGGATTATATTCAGATCATGGGCGTCCGCAGAAATTTTTGCAAAGGGGGCAAGGTTGACATGTTATCTTTTTCAGATTGCTGACGATACAATGTAAATAGACGTTCACTAAGCGTTTTATCCTTTCTACACCAGCAGCGAAGCCAGAATGAGGCCGAAGAGACCACCCCAAAACAAACTTGCTAAGATTTTTCGCTTGTGCTTTGTATGCTTTGTATCAATTTCAACTGTTCGAAAATTAACGGAAGGAACAGTCGAACGTACGTCTGATGGCTGGCCCTACCCGAACAACATTCCTGGCTGCGACATTGTTCTGCACCACATAGAAAATGCCCTATGCTACGGCAACAGCCACAAAAATACGCTTCGTTGCAATAGCGTAGCCAGCCCAGAATGTTTTAGCGGGGCTAAACCTTTTTAATTTAATGAAGCAACGGTATTTGGTTTTGGGACACCGCATCTCGAAGCACAAAGCCACAAGATAAGCTAGACAATTTTTGGGAAGCATGGTCTCTTTGCCCCCCTAGTTAAGCCTATGCTTCGTTGGCAGCAACATCGAGGTCCATTACATTAATTTACGCAATAGACTAGGGTTGCCACACGTCCGGAATTTCGCGGACATGTCAAGAAATTCGGTTTTAAAATTTGTGTCTGGAAACAATTTTAAAGAATACTCTAATCTCCGGAATTCTGGCAGGTTCAGAGGATCTTATCATTAGATCCTCTGAAAAGTATGTAGTCGGGAATGGGAGAAAAATGATGCCTTTTTGTATTGTATCGCTTTTAGCCGATTGTATAGTAATTATGTGATATTTTCTTTAGTGATAGTGGTGCTGTTTTTCGGTGGATTGGCTGTTATAAGAACATACTGAAAAATGTCGTATAGCGCTTGTGTCTTGTGGCGAAAAGTAGCCATTGCCATGTCAGGAATTTTGCCATTTCAGATATGGTTACACTACAATAGAAAATCTGCAGATTTTCCGAACAGGATGCTTCGTTTCTAACAAGCAATGTCATGCTTTTTAAATAAATCACAAATTATGACTTTATATCACCTAGTAAGACTTGTCAGCGTCACTTAGAGACTAGAGCTGCAAACTTCTGGGATCTCGTTCAAACCGATCAATCAGGGGTGAATGTTAGGGGAGGCGAAGGAGGCGGTCACCTCAGGCCTCCTTTTTACAAAGATGCCGCGGAGTCCCCCTTCGAGAGTTTCGCACTTAGGCTGTACATTGCTTTGTTAAGAAAGTTTATGACCGCTCCAGAGCCACATTTAAATAATCTCTGAAGCAAGTCATACGTTTTTCAAGCTAAAGTAAACGTTATGTGCAAATTTGCGAAAGAGCCCCTGTTGTGTAGACAAAGAAAATTTTACAATCAAATGACTTCAAACAATTTGTAATGTGAAATGGACTTTCACGCAGAAGCGAATTCCCAGACAAAGTGAAAAATTTACTTTGTTTCAGCAAAATACAGGGCTGCGTTTCTGATATAACTTGAACAACTTTAGGAGCCATGGACCCCTTTTCAAGACCATACATTGTACACATGAAATAACGCACGTTTTGCGATGTTTTTGGGCCACTTTCTGGGAGTTTGCTTCGGGCCTCCAAATTCCAATATCCACCCCTGCGGTCAATCATTCTTTCAATAAAACCTTGCTTGTCTTTGCTGATTTTTTCACGGTGAGCGCTCATCATACGCACACCGGACAAGGGGTCGTCTCACACTGAACAATAGATCTTTCAAACTTGTAGAAGCGTTGCTACAGCTTCCCCCATGCTTGTTTTCATACAGTATAAAGCCACGTGGCTTAACGCTATCAGCAGTCACTGTCTCGCTGCATAGCCTGCATTACCTGCCAAGATGTCTGCGTTCAGCAGTCGCATGCGGCAAAACGCCCATCACCCAGTGCTGCCACAGGTTTCTCTGCACAAATCACTAGATTCACAAAAAAATTCACTAGATCGGGAAAAAATTTATATATTTTCAATTCTTGCCTCAAAATTCGTAGTTTACTTAAAATGTTTTAATTGTTTACTTTATTGCCTAAACCTTTTCATCATTTGCAAGTGCGTTAAAATAGATTTTGCTGAAGCCTGGAAAATCTCATATCAACAATGCTTAGGCTTTTCTCAAGAGCTGAGAACGGCACCCAGGGGCGTAACGAGGTTAGATGGCGCCCGGGGCAAGAAGCAAGTTTGGCGCCCCCATGTTCATATCTGAGGTCTTTCTGAAGCAAATGTACTGTATTGCAGAAAGTACTTGTGACATTGTTGGGGCTTTTTGGCGCCCTTCGCGGTCATTCGGCGCCCGGAGAATTTCCCCCCCCCTTGCCCCCCTGGTTACGCCCCTGACGGTGCCACCTGTGGAGTATTTAGAGCGATCAACTCAACATTCAATTAATTATTTCCACGGCAGTGTTTCTGCAAAAAATGAAAAGACCACCATCATGACTAACAACGCAGCAATAAACAGCACGGAAGCTGAAATAATGTAAAACTCAAATTAGAAACACTTTTTCATTCTGTTGGTGAAAATCTTCAAACAACAATTCACATAATCAATTGCTTAGGGATTAAAAATAACTGAAAATCTTTGAAAAAGGGCTGAAAAGTTAGAAAGGAGACAACCGATCTTCTTCAAACACATACTTTCCAAAAAATCACTTGATTGCAGTGAAAAATCACTCGACCAGTCTAAAAATCACTAGATCTAGTGCGAAATCACTAGGCGTGGCGTGGCACCAGTGCCATTATTGTAACTTGAAGTGAACCTTTAAAGATTTTTGCTGTGTTTTGTTACGCAATAAAGATCAACAGCAAAACAATCCACTCGCAAGTTTCGCAACCTGCCTCTGCAGGCAAAGGAGCGGACATGAGTGAACTGCAAGCTCATCACTGCATGGCATCAAAACATAGAATCTGGCTCTTGTGCAGTGTGAGTGTCATACCGGCAAATAAACTGTCCTTACAAGAATTAAATTAATTAATCGAAATTGAGCTGCTGACTTTCGGTGTTTTAAAAGTCTTGGTTCTTAGACCCAATTTTCAGGGGGCAAATGTCCGTTTTCCCACCCTGCGATTCATATACACATAAGAATATTCAATACACTCGAATATAAAATCATAACAACGTGACGTTACGCGGTTCGGTAGAACACTTTTCTTGCTTAACGTCCTGTCGAATGCAAGTGGAGACACAAGGCTTGACATGACTTTGTTCTCTTGCAGTTTCGGTTCGTGATTCATGGTGCAAGAAAAGGTTGATTAAAAATCATTTTCTTTAAGTTAAAAATAATATTGGGAGGCAGAAAAACACTCTCTGTTCTTGCTTGAATGGTAATTATTTACCATGCACCTCACATTAAATTTTACAGTGACTGGAAATACTATTTCTCGCTTAGCAAACTTCTTTGTACCAACTGCACTTCGAAAATATATAAAAGTTGTTTACAGATGTTTCTGCTGAAAGGAATTTTCAAACATTGGTGAAACAAAGTTTTGAAAAATCTTTACCAGGTCCGCAAAAGAGCATTGTATTTAAAGATATCTAGGAATAGAAGTGACATAATTCTGATGCTTTCAAACTAACTTCAAAACTTTTTCAATTCAAAGAACGTTTTAGTGTGCTTCTGGAAGAAGACGCTTGCTTTATTGAAATGGATGTGAAAAATTGAGTTTGGGTTTTCATGATGTGTTTCAAGCTAACAATCTACCGAGAAAACGTTTCTTATTTCTGTCGGCAGAACTTCTAGGTCTTCGTCCACAATTGCACAAACAACAAACTCATACCAGTCTGGGAGTGTCATTGATGAACGCAAGTTTCATTGCTCAGCGATACATCGACAGCATTCTTTACGTTGCCGAGGCATTAAAACAAAGTTGCGTGAAACCTCCGGTAAGTTGTCAACTGAATGTTTCATGGTATGTTTTGACAATCTTATTTGCAACTCTGTGGCCAGTTGTAGTTAGCTGGCTGAAATAGTCGATTACCTTCGCAGTTAAGTGCTGTTGGCATACTCGTAAATAGTCAAAGGAGAGTGAAGAACCAAAGCGTTAATGATTTCAAAAAAATCCTCTTTCCGTATGGAATCGATTCTCTGTCTGGGAAGAACCAATGTGTGGACCGCCATGAAGGGAGATGATAAAAAGTATAATTCAGGCAACCTTAATCTCAAGGCTGTTGCCAAGCCCAACGAAGATGAAATAAATGCTCTCACCAATTTGTCTGTTATACTCCAGTAGCGTTCTAATTCCGATTGCATCCACTGATATTCAAATATACAACAAACTCATCAATAGGCTTGAATTTGAAGTCAAAACACCGTGACGTGAAACGGTTTGGCGTAGTGTAGAAAATGGAGAAAAACAGCGCAGAGTGTTTACAAGAGCGACCTGGCACCGCGACAAATTGGCGTGATGTGCTGTGGGTTAGCAGACTACGAGTATAGTGTCAACTGCTAGACTGTTCACAAACATGCACATTGCATCGAATCACAACAAAATTGAAATCACACATTGGGAGTGCACAAAAGATTGCAGCGCATATGTACCATTTATAACAAGTTTTTGCGAAGTTGAAGAAGCAAGACAAACTGGTTACCTTAAAAATTTGTTTTCACACAAAACCGCTGTAACCGTTATCCGAAAGATGTTTTCTAGTTAATTGCCAATACGTTTTCCTGGCGCTATTTTTGCATTTATTTTGAAAACTCACAAAAAATATTTATGCGCAAAGATGTCCAGTTACAGAAGTCATAGAAATGCTTAAAAACATTGGATGCGAAAGCACGAAACAAAACTTGCCAGACGGTGCTTGGGTCAAGTTAATTTCACTAAAAATGTTTTCAAAAACAATGAAACACATACAATGCAGCTCATGGGCGCAACCAGCTCTTCATTTCGGGGGGGGCAATTTTCATAAAATTTTATTCGATGACGTCATTGTGCTTATTCAACCACGGTACAACTTTTTTCCAAACGGTCACAGATAAACAACTATTTGAGTCAGCTAACAAGCAAGCCTATAAGAATACTAACTATCAGCCTAGCTCAGTGCTTCCCAAAGTAGGTTAAATTACCCCCACGGGTAATATGCGATTCTTGGGGGGGTAACGCGGAACCGAAACCACATTGTTGTTCTGTATTATGAGCGATCACTGCAAAAGAAATGTTCGACCTGAAATTTAATAAACAGTGTGAGCACAATTACTAAACAGGGTAATAAGACATTAATCACTATCTTGATTTGGGTAACGGCTCAAACAAGTTTAGGAACCACTGGTCTAATTCCTGGTTCTCAGAAGAAGACAAATCAACTGTTGCTTCATTATTGCTCAACTGCGTTGATAGTTACGAAAGAAACTCTGCTAAAGCTTCTAACCACCTTTTTGAGGAAACAATATCCCCATCACGCGCAGGTCATTTTTGACCGCTTAGGGCAGGGGTGGCCAAACGTTTTGACCCGAGCGCCGAATTCGTGACTGCCTGGCCACTGGATGGCCGGATACAGTGCGATTTTCGTGATAGGTAGCAGCCAATGCTGTTGAACTGCTGTCCACAGTCGGAAACGTCGTGCTTTTAGAAATGTGAAAAGCATTTGGTGGCCCGGATGCGGCCCTCGGGCAGTAGTGTGGCTACCCTGGTTTAGGGCTTATAGGCAGATGTGTGAAATACTGTGTGAAATACTCTGTTTTCAAAAGCTCTAATAAAAAAATTCTAAAAGCTACAAAAACTTTATAAGTTGGGAAAAGTCAAGGAGTATGACGAAGCAAATAGCAACAACAACAAAAATACGAAATGCTCAAAATCAAAAGCAGTCAATAATGACCGCACCGGGTTTCATGTGTTAACCAGAGCCAGTTTTTAGCCTACTTGATCTATTTTATAAAAATAGGTCCCACACATTATGAGGGCTTCCCGTCAGCGACGACTGGATTAACGTTTGAAGCCTTTTTTATATTCTAAGAGAAATAAACCACCACTGGAACGTAAAGTGAACAAGGAAACCCCCTTAGTTTAGATTTGTTTTCTTTAAAAACCGGGATATTACACGAAATAAAAACATACACAAATGTTTATATCTGTAAAGTGTGCATTACGCAATCACTTCTCT